>Ga0224506_10000007_pt1 | contig 284496 bp, 330 predicted proteins | sample SF_Jan12_sed_USG_2_FD_169108 | JGI IMG/M metagenome (GOLD analysis project Ga0224506, IMG submission 169108) | Sediment microbial communities from San Francisco Bay, California, United States - SF_Jan12_sed_USGS_8_1 | ecosystem: Environmental > Aquatic > Marine > Sediment | place: USA...
TCCTAAAACAGGGCCAATTGGTGAAAAAGTAGTATTTTCAAACGTTGTTCCAGAATTTGGCACAATTGCAATGATGGTACTGGCTGCTGCAATCATAAGCATCGTGGCAGTAACTGCAAAATCTAGAGTCATTCCAAGATTTTAGGAATTCCTCTTTTCTTATTTTCTTTTAATTAACGCGATTATAGCTAAGATTATTGCTGCTGCTGCAATAGATAATCCAAATACTGCAAAGTCATAAGACGCTCCACTTTCTGAAGAAGAAACAGATGGCTCACCAGACTTTAGTTTTGAAACATCTTGTTGTAATGATGAGATAGCATTCTTTAGAGCAGTAACATCAGCGGTTCCCTCACTCCCAGTTGGAGGAAAATCTAATACTGCAGTAGACTCTACGTCCTCAACTGGAATTTTTACATCAATTGTAGTGCCATGAATATTTCCTTTTAGATCTATACTATAACTACCAGTTTTAGTTGGTATAATTGGTGAAAAGTAGTATCCAGGTCTAGGATCAGAATTTATATCAATTTTTTTTGTGGCCCCGCCAAACACTACAGTAGCATCTACATCTTTGAAAATATTAGTAACCCCTTTGTATGACCCTTCAGTTTCACCAGGTTCAGTAATTTTTAAAACAAGATCATTTCGTATTCCTACAACAGGGGGCTCAATTTCCCAGCCCACTTCGATTTGATATTGCTCAACATGAACAGTTGTATGTCCAAAGGAGGGCATAATCATTCCGACAAAAAATAATAAACCAATAATTCCAAAAATTACTACTTTCAATACTATCATTTTCTAGTAGTAGATTATATCTTTATGCGAATGGTACAAAGTTCGAGTTTATCAAAACTGTTTAAATTATCAATGACTGCTTGAAGATTAAATGCAAAAGTTTTTGATTGCTCTACTGATTATCTCATTTATTGCTGTTCCATTTGTATATGCACATCCTTTTACAGAAAAAACAATCCCAAGCTTGACATCAAATTCTCCTGCTGGTACGACAAAAGTAATTGTATTTTTTTCAGAACCGGTCGACATAAACTTTAGCGAAATTAAAGTATTAGATAGTACTGGAAATCAAATTGATAATAAAGATACTGATTATTATGAAGGATATGATTCTCTAGTTGTCACAACTCCCCCATTAGAAGATGGGATCTACACTGCATCTACCAAAGTACTTTCTAAAGTTGACGGACATCTAGTTCCAAATGCTTTCCTGTTTGCAGTAGGAGATGTTGTAATTGATCCATCTTTATTTGAACAAGAGGGATCGTCGGAAGTCATATTTTTGCCAGAGGCAGGTGCCAGATTTCCAGGACTTGTGGGTCAGACAATTGTTTTAGGAGCAGTAATTGCGTCACTAATAATTTGGAGAACACAAAACAAACAACTAATCAAAGAAGAACTAGATAAGATAGAATCATTCAATCACGGTAAATTCATGTCAATTACAGGAATTGGTTTGATGTTAGTTTTTGTTTCAAATATTTTGATGATTGCAATACAATCGATTAGGTTAGATGCTTCTGTAATTGATGCAATTCAGACAGATTTTGGTTTTACTTGGATTATTAGAATGATTATTACAATAATTTCGCTAGTAATGTGGTTTGTATTAGATAGGAAAAAAATCCTATCAAAGAAAAATCAAATACCGTTGCTTGTAGCTATGCTTACATTAATTGGAACTTCTAGTATGGTTGGACACAGTGCAGCAAGTGGAGAAATACCAGCACTAGTTTTAGATTACATACATAATTTGGTGTCAGCAGTATGGATTGGCGGAATATTCTATTTTGTTTTTATTTTACTACCAACATTTTCACAATTAAAAGAATCAAAACGGGAAAAAATGACTTTGGTAATGATACCAAGATTTTCAATAGCATTTATCATTTCAGTAGGGATTGTCATAATTACAGGACCAACACTCATGTGGTTCTTAGAATCAGATCTAGGAACAATCACGGAATCAATTTATGGTCAATTAATTATTTTAAAAGTTTCAATTGCTGCAATAATAATTGGTTTTGGGGCATTTTTCCAATTTAAAGTTCAGAAAAATGCAGAAAAGAATTTCTCATCAGGAAAAATTTCAGTGCACAAAAAACTAAAGAGATCACTTAAAATGGATGCAGTGTTAGGAGTTATTCTTCTTGGTGTTGTTGCATTGCTAACAAATGGAACATTACCAGCAGGTGAAATTCAAAAAGTTGATGCTCAAGAGATGGTGTATGGTTTTAACGCCATAGAGTTTACAGAAAATGTAAAATTTGATATCAACATCACGCCATTTTCTAGTGGAACAAACACCGTTGTAGTTAAAGTGACTGACTTTGATGATAAACAATTATACGATTCAAATGAAGTTAAGGTAAAGATATCAAACCCATCAAAGAATATTTCACCAATAGAGATCCCGATGGAAGTGCTCAAGCAAAAAGAAGATAAGCCAATTGAATTCCAAGGACAATTAACCTTTGGATTTTCTGGCGAATGGCTGATTGAGATTGAAGCCCAAAGAACTGATAATGCAAATGAATCAAAGATTTTGAATCTGCTTGTAAAACCAAGATTAACAAATATTCAGTCTCAAATTACAGAATATGAGTTTCCTGAGAATGCAAAACCTCTATTTCCAATATATGATGGGAAAGATTCCATCTGGATTAGTGATGCATCAGCACCACGGTTATGGGAATTTTCACTTGAAACAAAAGAATTTACTCCATATTCATTTGATGGGTTGGCAACTACGTTTCTAACTCAAGACAGTAAAGGGAGAATTTGGTTTACAGATACGCCGCGGAATCAAATTGGATTTATCGATATGGAAAGTAAACAGATTACAACAAGAACCATTCCAAAATTAGATCCGCTAATTTCAGAAAATACACCGCTTTTCATCAAATCTGATTTTGATGACAATATTTGGATTACAGTTGTCAACAAAGATAAAATTCTAAAATATTTGCCAGATCTTGACAAATTTGAAGAAATTGTGCTTCCAGGAAAAGAATCTTTACCGTTTGCTCTAACAGTTGATAAGGATGGAAAAATTTGGTACAGTACTACAGGCGCAGGTAAAATAGGGTTCATCAATCCTCAAGACAATTCAGTAACTCAGATTTCTACAGACATCATACTTCAAGGTCCAGAATCATTGGTTTTTGATGATAAAGGGAATCTATGGATTGCGGAGCATACAGGTTTGGCCATTACCAAATTTAATCCAATTTTAGAAACATTTGAGAAGATTGCGATTTCAGACAAAGATGCATTGCCATTTGGTATGACATTTGATAAGTATGGCAACATCTGGTTTGCTCAACATACAGTAGATAAAATTGGAGTTTATGATCCAGACAACAACAACATACTTGAGATTCCAGTACCTACAGAAAATACATTTATTCAGTTTATGACATCTGATGGTGATGATAATGTATGGTTTGTTGAACAGCAATCAAATAAAATTGGAACTGTAAGAACTATAGAAATCCCAGTTACTGCTTCAGAGATAGGGTCATCCAATAATTTTGAATTAAAGTATACAGAAGTTGCTTCACCACTTATATCATTAGGGATTGTTGCAACATCGTTGTTTTTTGTAAAAAGTGTTAAGGATAAGAGAAGATTAAATTCTTTGATTAATGTTTAGACAGTAAGCCAGCAGATTTGATTCCTATTGTTCCTGCAAATAGACCAATTGATAATAACACAATTGTTCCAGCAGGAGTTATATCAAAAATATAAGAAATCAAAATTCCTATAACTACAGAGAAGATTGAAAAACTCATTGAGATTATAGCAGTCTGTTTGAATCCTTTGCCATACATAATTGCAGTAACATTGGGAATTACAAACAAAGCAGAAATTAATAATACACCAACTAGCTGAATTGATGTAACTACAGTTAATCCGGCCATGAACACAATCAAATAATTGATTTTTTCGACAGGAATCCCACTGACTTTAGCTTGTTCCTCATTAAAGGTTGAATAAAGAATTTGTCTATAAAGCAACAAAATTACAACGAGAATTCCGCCAGTTAATGATAAGATCAGTATCGTATCATTTACACTTACTAGAAGAATACTGCCAAATAGGAAACTAAAGATGTCGATTGTAAATCCGCCAGATAAACCAATAATCACAAGTCCTACTGCAATTCCTGACGATAGTAATACTGCAATCGATGCATCGCCAGAGATATTGTATCTGTCCTTGATTTTTGTAATGATTAGAGCACTAGCTATTGAAACACCATAAGCTGTCCATAGAGGATAAATTCCTGCCAGTAAACCCAGTGCAATTCCTCCAAATGACGAATGTGCAATTGCATCACCAAATAATGAATACCGTCGTAAAACCAGAAACAATCCAATTACCGAACAAAGGATTGCTATTGCAATTCCAGAAATTAATGCTCTATGCATGAAACTGTATGTCAAAATTTCGAAAGTCATTGTTAATGATGATGCATGTGTTCCTGCATCGAAGCCTCAGAATATTGTTTGATCAGTTCATCATTTGAAAAGAATTTTGCAGATTCTCCATGGAAAAACAATGTTCTATTTAGACAAGCTACATGATTTGCCAGTTGATTAACAGCATCTAGATCATGAGAAGACCAAATGATAGTAATTTTTTGTTTTGAATTTAATTCACGGAGTATGCTGTAGAATAGTTCTATGCTTTGTTGATCGATTCCCGTAACAGGTTCATCCAGAATTAGAATTTTTGGATTGTTTACCAAAGCTTTTGCAATAAATACTCGCTGTAGTTGTCCTCCAGATAATTCACCTATTCTTCTATTACGAAGTTCGTGTATCCATAATTGTTGTAAAATTTCGTTAATTTTACTTTCGTCAGATTCATTTTTTAATCCCATTCTTACTACATCGCTAACAGTTGCGGGAAAATTTTTTTCAAAAATTGGTTTTTGTGGCACATATCCAATTTCTTTAAGATAATTTTTTGATTTTCTAATATCTTCGCCAAAAAATTTGATAGTTCCAGTATACTTTGTATTTAGTCCCAACATTGAATCAAATAAGGTAGATTTTCCTGCTCCATTAGGTCCAATTATTCCTAGAAAATCACCTTGATCGACTCTAAAGCTCACATCATCTAATGCCTTAACATCAGGATATTGAACAGTAAGATTCTCGATTTCCACTATCAACATAATGCTTCCTTTAGATTTTCAAGATTTTGTGTCATTTTAGATATGTAAGTTTGATCAGATAAAATTTCCAGTGGTGATAAAATTAGAACTTTGCCTCCTATCTCATTTGCAATTATGTTTGATGTACGTGTATCAATATTTTCTTCACTAAAAATTACTTTGATGTTTAATGCTCTAGAAGTTGAAATTATATTTTCAAGAGTTTTTGCCGTTATTTCTCCATGTGAATAATTTGATGAAATAATTGTGTGTTGATTAAGATCATATTCTTCTGCAAAATAAGAGAATGCATCATGAAAAGATACAAAATCATGATTACAGTTAGATAATTCGTCTCGAATTTTTGAATCAAGTAAATCTAATTTTTCCACATATTTTGCCGCATTGGATTGGTAATATAGTTGATTTTCAGGATCAGATTGTGAAAAAGCAGATGCAATGTTTTGTACTTGAATTTTTGCATAAACAGGATTTAGCCAAATGTGTGGATCGGCAATTCGATGCGAATTTTCAGCATCAGAATTTCTGATCGGGATTCCATTACTTGTGTCAACTATTTTACCAGAGTAATTAGTCTCTTGTAAACTATTAACCCAATTTTCAAAACCAATTCCGTTGATAATTATTAGATCAGACTTTTGCATTGTTTGTACATCTTTAACAGTTGGTTCCCAATCATGAGGTTCAACTCCTACGGGTACAAGTAAAACAACATCAACTTTTTCTTGTCCAACATTTTTTGAAAACTCATACAGAGGACTAAATGAAGAAATGACTTTCAGTTTTGAATTATCGATCGTTGTAAATTGCTGATTAGAGTTAGTTCCATAAACTACAATTGAAGTTAATGGAATTATAATCAATATAGAAATTATTGCAATCTTTATCTGAAGATTCACGCAGCAATTCATGCAATATTATTAATAAAGATATAAAATCTTAATAAGATTAATTGCTAGACTTATAAGATAATTAATAACATTAGGCATATGCCAATAATCTCAATCTCATTAAATCATGAAATTCTCTCAGAACTAGATAAGTTGCAATCATCAATGGGGTTTTCAGGCAGATCAGAGGTCATAAGGGCAGGAATCAGAGCATTTGTTTCTGAAGAAAAACAAAAAGCAGATCTATCTGGAAACATTCATGCAATTCTTTTAGTAGTACATAATGATGAGTTTGATCATATTGTTTCTGGAATTACTCATAATTCTGAAGATCTAATTACGACACATCTTCATAGCAAAATTGAAAGAGAAAAATGCATGGAATTGTTTCTAATAGACGGAGACGCTGAGAAAGTTTCTACAATGACAAAAGATTTTCAAACAAACAAAAACATGGATACCGTAAAACTAGTTACGCTTTAGATAGTTAATGAATTTTTTCTAGTTAGAAAAATAATAGTAGTTATTGAAATCACTAATATCAATAATGAAATAGTCCCAAATTCTGGTGCAACAACTAGTGCAAATTCAGTTTCTTGTCCAGTATTTCGAATATTTTCAAATTTAATAATTGTAGGACCAGTCTGATCTTCTGCAAAAGTGAATTTTTCAAATTCCCCACCGACTTGTGCAGTACCAGACACACGGTGAATTTCTTTTCCATTTTGGATAATTACAACAGTGTAATCAGAATTTCTTAGAGGTTCATTTGTTTTTCCATCTCTAATTGTAAAAATAAAATTTGTATTGACTCCAGGCTCTACATTCAGAGGATCCCATGAAAGATTTACTTTAAAATCCTCACTTTTTGTATATGCTTCTAACGGAAAAGATATATCATTACTAGCGGATATTATAAATTTGATATTTTCAGGAAGTGGTTTATCAGATTTTTTCATTTCGTTTTTTAAATATCGTAAATGATCTTGTAACAATACAAGATGGACAATCCTTTCATCGTCTTCTGTATAATCATCAATGGATACTGAAGAATTGAATAGTTTAACATCGTTTACATATCCGGAATAACTAGGAGACAAAAACTCAATGAAATCTTTTGGGAAATGAGTTTCTACATGTACTACCGACACGTGAGACATTTGTTTTTCGCTCCAATTAAATGGCATTTCAAATGTAATTTGCTTAGACTCAGAATCATAATTAAAATTTGAAATTGTATCAAAATATGATTTTGAACGGAATTTCACATCGTTATTTTCAGAATCTTTTTGAATGAATGAAACGGTCTCAATTATGCTCAAATCAGCATTATAGATACCAGAATTTTCTATGATATTTGTAGGTTCATCAATAGTTCTTATTTCAATCTGAAAATTGTACAGTCCACCTGAATTAAACAAAGGTCCAGTAATTTCAATAGGATTAGATTCAGTGCCATGCCAAGCTCCAAGGAGCGAGTCCTGCTTGCCATTGATTGTGATTTCATTGTCCTGTGTTGGTCTTACTATGATTGGCAAGATACCATTTTCTGCAAAAAAATAATTTCTAAAGAGCATTTTATCATCATGGAATAAACCAATTAGAAAGGTAACGTTTCTTGCATTTTCCTTGGTTTTCTTTTCAATTGCAGTAATTGTAATTTGTTCTTGATCATTTTCAAAAGCCATTGGCATTTCTACTGAAACAGACAACTCTTTTCCTTGTACTTCTATTGTTGGAATCATATCAATTCCAAGTCCATGTCCAAAAACATTACTTGCTGGAAACAGCAAGCATGAAACCATAATTAGAATGCCAAATTTGATCAATCTCATCATTATTTCTTTTCCATAGGCCTATTTTACTGTCAGTAATTCCTCAACTTTTTGGATTAATTCGCTCATTGTTCTTGCCTCCAGTAGTGGTTGAAGTTCATTTGGATCCTTTGCACCAAGAGCAGATAATGAATAAACATAATCAATTGTAGGTGTTTCCGTGTTAAGATAGTATTGTTCTAAAACATGATCTAACGCATGTGGTTCAACAATTTGAGGTAATGCTTGTGAGATAATTTTCTTTTTCCATAGTTGGACCACTTTTTCCCATTTTTCGTATGAAATATTTTCATCTATTTCCGGGAGCATTTCAACTTCAGCTTGAATGTACATTTTCTCTTTAGTTCCAATTTTCTCATGCATTTCAGATATTTCTTGATGTCCTTCTACTGAAAGAGGATCATAATTTACAGGTTGAGGAATAGACGGCGGGATTATTCTTTTAATTTTAAATGAGTTTCTTCCGATTGTTTCAATATGAAGTTGCAACCCATCTAGATGAATATCTTCACATTTTGTTATTTTAGCAATAGTTCCTACCATTTTGGGCGAATTCCATCCACTTATGGAATTGTTTTCATCAATTAAACATACTCCAAATTGCCCGTCTCCAAGCATGCAATCATCAACTAGCTGTTTGTAACGAGGCTCAAATATTCGAAGAGGGAGTTCTTGTCTAGGAAACAATACCAAATCTAATGGAAATATAGGAATGATTTTTGTTTCTATCATAGTCATAGTAAAATCTCTTTAGATATATGGAATACTGAATTTCTTAAAATTAAAAACCATTCTTATTTAGTATCAAACCTAACAGAGCAGCACGGGTATATTTTCCATATTCAGCTTGCTCAAAGTATTTGGCATTTTTTGTCTTATCAACATCAGCAGTAATTTCATCTATTCTTGGAAGGGGATGTAAAATTATTGAGTCATCTTTCATTTGATTTAGCAAATCTAATCCTACGACATAACTTCCTTTGACTTTTAGATATTCTTCTTCATCTGGGAATCGCTCTTTTTGGATTCTTGTCACATAAAGAACATCAAGTTCATCAATATGATCTTCAATATGCGGGGATTCAGTAAAGTCCAATCTCTTTTTGATTTCATAAGTAGAATCAGATCTAATTCGAAGAGATTCAGGAGAAATTAAACGCACATCAACATCATAGTTTCCGAGTCCATATAACAGAGAATAAACAGTTCGTCCATACTTTAGATCACCTATTATCCCAATCTTTAAGCCATCAATCTTTTTCTTTTCTTTTTTGATTGTAAATAGATCTTGAATGGCCTGTGTAGGATGCTCTTCTGTGCCACTACCTGCATTAACAAGTGGTTTTTCAGAAATTTCTGACGCAAACCTACTTGAACCATCTAAAGGATGGCGTAAAACTAGAGCATCCGAATAAATTGACATTATTCGTATAGTGTCTGCAAGACTTTCACCTTTTTGAGTTGATGACGATGAGATATCAGAAATCCCTAAGGAATTTCCACCAATAGACGCCATGGCAGACTCAAAACTAAGTCTGGTTCGTGTACTTGGCTCATAAAACAAATAACCTAAAGTTTTACCTTTACAAATTTCTCTTCTATCTGTTGAATTTAGTTGTATTATTTTATCTGTTGATGTGAAGATTTTTTCAAGTTTTTCTTTGTTAAAGTCCTTAATTGAGATGATGTCTTTTTGGTAGAACTCATTCATTCTTTCAATAATATATACGAGTGGCTATACAAAGTATTCTGATGGAGCAGTCCGACCTAATGGTTCGACGAATTAAGGAAGGAACTGTAATTGATCATATTGATGAAGGCAAGGGTCTTCAGGTACTTAACGCACTAAGAATAGATGGTAAAGATGGCAGCCTAATCACCATTGCTTTGAATGTACCCAGTGGAAAATTTAAGAAAAAAGATATCATCAAGGTGGAAAATAAGTTTCTGAAAGATGATGATACAAACAAGCTTGCAGTCATTGCCCCAAAAGCAACAATCAACATGATAAAGGAATACAAGCTTGTTGAAAAGCGGAGAGTTTCATTACCAAATGAGATAGATAGAATATTTCGATGTTCCAATCCAGATTGTATTACAAATAGTACTGAATACATTGAATCAGTAATGGATGTGATTGATAAGGAAGGAAGAGTTCTCAAGTGCAGATACTGTGCCAGAGTTTTAGATGTAAACAAGCTAAAGTACAATTAGACTAAAAAACTTAAAAATTTGAAAAAGATATTGTAAGGACTATTGTCCTAAGATGATAAACATCATAACTATACCATAGATTGCGATGGATTCAACCATACCTACGAAGATGAACACCTTAGACTGTAAAGCTGGGTTCTCACTAATGACTGCAAGACCTGCTGCACCTACTTGACCAAGACCTATTCCTGCTCCTCCTGCTGCAATACCAAATGCTAAACCAGCACCGAGAAGTTTCATAGAGTCACCACTAGATGCAGAATCTTCTTGTGCAAATGCAATTCCAGTTGAACCTAGAATTGAAATTGCTGATGCTGCCAAAAGTAACATGACGATAGTTTTCATTTACGTTCAGACTCCATTTGATCCATATTTAAATCATGATGAGATGTTCGACTCAAATTTGATCTAATGTTTTCTTTTTGAATGATTTTAGATCGTCTTTAATGGAATTTACAAAATCATCATAGTTTCTATCTAACTCTTTCTTAGAATTTTCTAATAATTTTTTTATTTCTTCTTTTGCCATTATTTTCTACTTTCCATCTTTGCTTTGACTTTTTTTAACTTTGCGAATTCTTCTCTTTCTCTCTCTTCAAGAGTAGAAAGAATAAATCTAATTTTTTCTTTGTATTGAGGAATAATGACATTTTCAAGTGCATTTAATAATTTTTGAGTCTTTTCTAATGCTTTTGCAAGACTAAAAATAGAATTTTCATATTCTGCGGCTTTACAGATTTTTGGCATTAGTTCTTTGATTTGTTTTGCAGCTCTATCAATTGAAGAGTTTGTATCTGCAAACCCATAAGGCATGGATTTTGTGTCCTTTTCTGTAACAGTGAGTGCTGGAATTTTTACATCAACAACTCTTCTAACATGAACATCTACTTCCATTACTGGAGGAGTAGATTCTGCTACGGAATCCACTGTATTGGTACCTAATGCCAGATATGCTTCGTTGACTGATTTGTAAATATCTTGTAAAGGTTCCCATATTCCACCTCTTGCTTTAGATGCTTCCTGGATCATCTCTTCGATGTTTTTTAAGAGAACTTTACGTTTATCGTCTAAAATTTTCTGAACCATTACGGCAACTTGAGTAGATTTTTTATATTTTAAAAGTTCAATTTTAGTTGCTGCAACGTTTTGTCCAAACGACATTTGTTACTCTTCCTGATAATACTGATCAATGAATTTATCTTTGATTTTAGTAATCTCATTCTTTGGTAATTTAGATACAATTTTCCATAACACATTGAGTGTTTCTTCAATGGTTCTATTTTCATCAGTTGCTTGTGAGAGGAATTCTTTTTCAAATACATCACCAACATCCATGTATTTCAAGTCAATTTCAGTCAGTCCGGCTTTACCTACAATTCCTGCCAGAGCCCTAACTTCTTGTGCTCTAGAATATGCGTCATATACTTGATTGGAAACTTCACTATGATCTGCTCTGGTACTTCCTTCACCAATACCATCCTTCATCAGTCTACTAAGACTCATCAAAATATTGATTGGTGGATAAATTCCTTGTCTGAATAAATCCCTGCCTAATACTACTTGACCTTCTGTAATGTAACCTGTAAGATCAGGAATCGGGTGAGTAATATCATCAGATGGCATTGACAAGATTGGAACTTGCGTAACGCTTCCTTTTCTGCCATTTAGTTTTCCTGCCCTTTCATAAATTGTTGAAAGATCAGTATAAAGATAACCAGGATAACCTTTTCTTCCAGGAACTTCTTCTCTTGCTGCACTAATTTCTCTTAGTGCTTCTGCATAATTTGTCATATCAGTTAAGATGACTAGAACGTGCATTCCCAATTCAAATGCCAAATATTCTGCCACAGTTAATGCCACACGTGGTGTGATAATTCTTTCAATTGCAGGATCATCTGCGGTGTTTAGGAATAACACGCTTCTTTTTAGCGCACCAGATTCTTCAAGACTTCGTCTGAAATATTCTGCTTCACTGTATTGCACACCAATTGCAGCAAATACTACTGCAAAGTCGTCACTAGTACCAACAACACTTGCCTGTCTTGCAATTTGTGCTGCAAGAAGATTGTGAGACATACCAGAACCTGAAAAGATTGGAAGTTTTTGACCTCTAACAAGAGTAATCATTCCATCAATAACAGATACGCCGGTTTGAATGAAATCTTTAGGATATTCACGCTGCTCCGGATTCATTGGTTCACCGTTAATATCAATAAATTTATCAGCTATTGGATCCGGTAGTCCATCTTTGGGTCTACCTAATCCATCAAATACTCTACCTAGTACTTCTTTTGATACTGGCATTTCCATAACTTTTCCTACAAATTTAGCTTTAGTTCCAGATATTGATAATCCAGATGTGCCCTCAAAAACTTGAACAATTGCTTTTCCGTTTCCTACTTCAAGAACTTTGCCTAATCTTCTTTCTCCGTCTTTAGTTTCAATTTCAACGAGTTCATCAAATGCTGCATTTTCTACATCATCTACAATTACTAGTGGTCCTTTAATTTCTGCAATCTTACTATATTGAACTCCACCTTCAGTTGTCAACTTGATACTTTAACTCCTGTTATTGATTTGAATTCCTCTTGCATTTGAACATCAAGTTGATCTAATTTTGTCATCTCATTATCTTTAACATCCATTCTTGCTTTGAGGATTAAAGATACAACTGATATGTTTCGAATATCAGATAATGGTGTGCCTTCTTTGAGTGCTTGTTGCCCTCTTCTGTAAAAGTCAACTAGTAACTTCATTAGTTTGTATTGTTTTTCTGGGCTACAATAAGTATCAACATCATCAAAGGAGTTTTGTTGCAAAAGACCAATCTTTACCATTCTTGCAACTTCAAGAATTAATTTTTCCTCATCAGGCAATGCTTCAGGTCCTAATAGTCTAACAATTTCTTTTAGTGTATCTTCTCTTTGTAAAAGACCGTATGCCTCACTTCTGAGACTCAACCATTCTTCACTGATATTTTCACCCCACCACTTTGCAATATCAGCAAGGTAACCGGAGTAACTATTCATCCAATTAATTGATGGGTAGTGTCTAGAATATGCTAATTTAGCATCTAAAGCCCAGAATGTTTTGATAAATCTCATTGTGTGGGTTGTTACAGGTTCTGTAAAATCACCGCCTGATGGAGAGACGGCACCAATCAAAGTTACTGAGCCGTCACGATCTGGACTGCCAGATGCTTTTACACGACCTGCTCTTTCATAAAATTCTGCTAATCTTGATGCAAGATATGATGGATAACCCTCTTCTGCTGGCATCTCTTCTAATCTACCACTCATCTCTCGGAGTGCTTCAGCCCATCTACTTGTAGAATCTGCTACCAGTACGACATCTTTACCCATATCTCTGTAATATTCTGCAATCGTTACACCAGTGTAGATGCTTGCTTCTCTTGCTGCTACTGGCATGTTACTTGTATTTGCAACAAGAACAGTTCTATCCATGAGAGGTTTTCCACTACGAGGATCTTTAAGATGTGGGAATTCAACTAGCACCTCAGTCATTTCATTTCCTCTTTCACCACAACCAATGTAAACAACAACTTGAGAATCAGCCCATTTTGCAATTTGATGTAATGTTACAGTTTTTCCTGTTCCAAATGCGCCTGGAATTGAACCTGTACCACCTTTTGCAATTGGGAAGAATGTGTCAATGACACGTTGTCCTGTAAGTAATGGAACCGTAGGATCATATCTTTTGTGATATGGACGTGGTTTCCTAACAGGCCATCTGTGATACATTTTGATAGGGGTAGTTTGACCGTCTTTTTCAGCAGAAGCTAACACAGTTTCTAGATCATAGTCTCCTTCAGATACAAGGTTTGAGATAACTCCACCTGGATGATCTGGTGGAACCATGATAGAGTGCTCAATAAGATCAGTTTCTTGAACGGTTCCAATTACAAATCCTGGATGAACTACATCTCCATTGCCCACTTTTGGAACAAAGTGATATTTTTTAGTCATATCAACAGGAGTGGTTGTAATGCCTCTTCCAATGAACGAACCAGAAGCTTTTGATAATTCTCTTAGAGGTCTTTGAATCCCGTCATAAAGTTGTCCAATGATTCCAGGACCTAATAACACACTTAGTGGGTTTCCAGTACCAATCACAGGCTCTCCGGGTTTTAATCCACTTGTAGACTCATAAACTTGAATAAATGCTACATCTCCAGTTAATCTAATCACTTCACCAACTAATTTTGAATTACCTACCGTAACTGTTTCATACATTTTTGCGTCAGACATCCCGTCTGCTTTTACTGCTGGACCGCTTACCCATACAATTCTACCTTGAGCTGCCATCTAATTTCCTACTCCGAATTTTGATGCAATTTCTTTCCTTATTAAAGGCTTCAGGCGCTCAATTCTTGCATCTAATGTATTATCAAAGGTCATTGATCCATCTTTTGATTTTACTATAACACCGCCAAGACAATTAATTTGATCAGATGACAGTTCGGCGCCTGGAAACTGAGACAAAACAGATTGTACAACGTCTTTATCTTTAGAGTTTGTAAAAATTGTAATTTGAGTAGTGCCTAGAATTTGAGTTGATTCGCTCAACAAGGTCTTAATCAAATTAGAGTAATCTGCGTTCCTAGCAGTATTTGTGATTTGATCTAACGCTTTAGAAAAGACTTTGTTGACTGACTCTTCTAATACCATAAGTTGTTTGTTTCGTGCCTCAATATCTGAACTTCCCGTAATCTGTTTTTCTATCTTATTAGCCTCTTTTTTGCCATCAGAGATGATTTTATCATATTCACTCTCTAGTTTTGGAATAGCGGAATCTATCTTTTGCTGTGAATCAACGAGTGCTGATTTAATGTTGGAAAGGATATTTTTTTCGGTATTTGTCAGAATTTTATCAATCGTACTTTCTAATGCGGAATTAGATGCCAATAGATGCAGTTGACCCGTAATGGATTTTAATGTTTGGGATGAGAATCAGAAAGATATTAAACTCAATGAAAATACCCAGAAATTGTCTTGGGAACAGCTGATCTAAAACTTGGAACCGTAATTTTACCAAGAAGTGAGTCTCCAAAAGTAATTTCAAGATTAACAGAGTTTGAATGGTATCACAAAATTGATTCTGCTAGTGATCTGGTAACCCCTGAAATCGATGATCTTTTATTAAAAGCGCAACAAACTTTCCAATCAATTGATGATGTGGTTAAAGGAATGGGAATTCCTCTAAGTGTAGGAATTATGGAGATATTATTCAAAGGAACCGTAATTAAGAAAAAAGATTATGAAATTAATGAAATTGAAGAGATGGTAGAGGAATTAAGCAAAGAATCTCCTTCCATTATTGATGAGCCGGCAAAATTATTACAAGACGCTGCTGATACTAGACTTTCTATTGAAGAATACAAGGCACTTAAAGACACTTTAGAAGTAATTAGAAAAATGAAGATAGATCTTTCCGGATTTGGTTTAATGAGACACTTTTTTACAAATCTCTTTGTAATCAATTCTGCAGACTATGATGAGATTAAACGTTCCCTTGAAGATGTTACAATTTACAAATATGACTTGGAAAGCAAAGAAAAATCAGCAATTTTGATAATTTCAGGTACTGAAGATTCTGAGAAAGTCCTCAAGGTATTGAGAAGTTTTAATTCAAGTACTTTTAAAATTCCAGAAGGGTTTCCACAAATTCCAAGTGAGGCATATGCACTTGCAGAATTAAAGATTAAAGAATTAACTGAAAAACAAGCAGCAATAAAAAAACAATTGTCTGGATTAACAAAGAAGATCAGACGAGACATTTTATCTATTCATGAGAAAGCACAAGTTGCAAAGGATGTGCTTGAGACTTTAAGAAAACCTGGAGGAACAAAGAATTTTGCGGTAATTCAGGGCTTTATCCCAGAAAAAATGGAATCCAAGTTTACTGATATTACAAAACAATGGATGTCAGTTGTAGAAGACATAACAGATCCAAAACTAAGAGAAGAGATCCCTACATTATTTGACAATAAAAAATTTGTTAAAACTTTTGAAGTAATTACAAAAAGTCAGGGAATTCCAAAATCTGGAGAACCTGATCCAACACCTATGATTGCTCTGATGTGGCCAATATTCTATGGATTGATGTTTGCAGATATGGGTCACGGGTTGTTGTTAATGGGATTAGGTTTACTTTTCAAATTCAAAGGACAGGGCGAATTATCTAGATGGGGAATGTTGATTGCAATTTCTGGTGCTTCGGCGGCTATAGCTGGTGTTGGTGCAGGGGAGGCATTTGGATATCATCTTGATCATATGGGTCCGTTTGAAGGATTATTGGAAGAGGGAGGAGTACTCCATTCAGTTAGTTGGATAGTAGGCATTCTCAGTGTTGCAGAATTAACATTTGAACAGGTTATCAACATTCTCAAAGTTTCATTATTCATCGGAATTGTTCATCTGGTATGGGCAATGACGTTACGTGTTATTAGATTACTAAAAGAGGGTCATAAACTAGTGGTGTTTACTGAAGCAATTCCAAATATCACACTGTATGGGGGAATTGTAGTTGTTATGATGTGTGCTATTGGTTCTCAATATGATGTAATGAACATGTATTCCAGGGTCCATACAGAAGCTGTTCCTTGGGTCACTATGTTCCTTGGAGATTGGGCACAAGTTTGGATCATCACACGAATTGCAGTCGTAATTGTAATTGCATCAATGATCATAATGATGGTCGGAGGCGTTATGCATGCAAAGAAACATCCAGAAGACGGGGCAGATCCTGCAAGTGTAATAATGGAGGTCCTGCTAGGAAAGACAGTTGAAAGTCTAGCACATACAATTAGTTATGCTCGACTTGGAATTATGTTATTGGTGCATGCAGCTTTATTGCTTACAGTAAATAATGCATTTTCGTCTTTAGGTGGTGCAGAATCAGGCGGTGCAATGGCCATGATTATTGGAGGCAACTTAGGAATTATGATGATTGAAGGATTAATTGTGTATATCCAATCCCTCAGATTACACTTGTATGAGTTCTTTACAAAGTGGTATGTTGGTGGTGCACAGCCATTTAGACAAATTAGACCAGAGTTAATTTACAATCAATTCATCTGGAAAAGAAAATAAAAAACATAGAAAATCTACAGATTAAATAGATCCAGGCGTGAGCTTGATTTTTATTTTCCATGATATTTGGAAGTACTTTCCCATAACATGTCACGTATTGTTCCGATTAAGATAGCAATTATATCAGTATGTTAGGCCTTTGAATAGGTCCTCATTCAACCACAGTTTCATTATAGATCCGAATTTTGAAATTCTTTTTTACAATATACTATGTTTAGTGTTAATTTAAGATTAATCAAAATATATTTAGATTGTTTTGAAGAATTATTTTTCTACAGGTAATTCAATCTTGTTTCCCCATTCTCCCCAAGAACCAAGATAAACTCGAATATTTTTGAATCCTAGTTTTTTCAAAACTAGAAAAGAGTTAGTAGCCCTATATGCTCCTTGACAATAGACAACAATTTCGGAGTCTTTTGGGAAGCGATATATTTTTGATAATTGTTCATCATTTTTGAAAGTTCCATCCTCATCAATATTTTGATTCCAATCAATATTGATTGCATTTGGAATGTGGCCAGATCGAGCAGCTCGAATTACGCTTCCGTCGAATTCCCCAGTTGAACGGACATCAAGAATTGTAATCTTGTCAATGTTATTTTTAATGTGTTCGAATCCTGAAATTATTTGTGGGTTAATTTTTCCTGTAAACTTCGATGGTGTGAAACCATTAAGTTTTGTTTCAAGCGGGAGATTTTCTTTTTTCCATTTTGTTATTCCACCGTCCAACATCAATGTATTTTCATGAGAAAAGTACATCAGCAACCAAACACCTCTTGCTGCAAGCATTCCAGAAAAATCATCATAAAAGATGACCTTTTTTTCTTGTGTCACTCCAAGAAATGAAAGAAGATGTTGAGTTTGAACATTAAAAGTTGCTATTCCTAGTTTTGTTGTATCAGTCCAATGAAATGCAAATAAATCTAAATGAACAGACCCAGGAATATGACCAGCAGAGTATTCTTTAAAAGAACGAGTATCGACTATGATGACATCAGGATCATCAAAAATTGAATTAAGCTCAGTTGTAGAAATTAGCATAATTTGATTGGATACTATCAAGTCTAAATTGATTTGGATCAGATAATAAAAGAAGAAAGGTGTTTTTTCTTATTCGTATACTGCAACTTAGTACTGGTATAAGTTATTTACAAAATAATACTAATTTTCTTCAAATTAAAGAAAAGATGAAAATAAAATATCGTTTATAATGCGGATGAATCGGTTTTTTGGCTGGCAATATTAACTACTTGAACAACATCAGTAACAATTACTATTCCATCACCATTTTTTCCGGTGTAAGCAGACTGGGTTATAGCTGAAATAATTTCTGAAACTTCAGAATCATCTACAACGGTCATAACAGAATCCATATCATTGTATTCAGCTCGAAATTGTGCTGTTCCTCTACCACTTCGAATCATAGGCCGCTCTGCGGAACCTTGACCTTTTATATTTGTCACAGTCACGCCTTTTGCTCCTGCAGATCTAATCGCATTAACCACGTCAGGAAGTTTATCACTCCTGACTATAGTTTCAAGTCTTTTCATATTTCTGTTAAAAACAAGTTGTTAAAAAAGATATGTTTGAACATGCATGAAAGAAAGTTTCTGATCAAACTAATTTCTAGATATTAAACTAAAACCATATAATCAATTGATTCAGTCATTTCCATCATATGCTATAAAATATGTCTTAACTTTATTCGTTAACATAAGCACGTTCACCATGCTGAGCTAGATCTAATCCAATCTCTTCTTCTCTAGGTGTAACTCGTATACCGCCTGGCCAAATCAAATCCATGACTTTAAGAATACCAAAAGTAACTGCCAAAGTATAACCAACAGTAATAGCAGCACCAATTATTTGAATACTTTGTTGCTCCATACCTTCAGCAGTACCAGTCCAAGCACCAATACCATCTCCAGTATCCCAAATATGTGGACTTGCAAGTGTACCAACAAGAATAGTACCTGTCAAACCGCCCATTCCATGAACTCCCCATACATCTAACGCATCATCCCATTTTCTAGCATTCTTGAAAGCAACAGCACCATAACACACTGCACCAGCAGCAATCCCAATAATCAGTGCACCCATTGGACCCACCCAGCCAGATGCAGGTGTGATGGTTCCTAATCCAGCAATAGTTCCAGTAGCAGCACCAACTATACTTGGTTTTCCAGTATGAGCCCAACTAAGTAATACCCAAGTTACAGTACCCATTCCAGCAGCTATATTGGTAGCCATCCAAGCACTAACAGTTATACCATCAACCATAACTTCGCTTCCAGGATTAAATCCGAACCAACCAAACCACAAAATACCAGCACCTAATACGACCATTGGGACATTATGTGGCTCCATTGGTAATTTTCCAAGCCCCATTCTTCTTCCCAAAACAAGCGCTGCAGCTAGTGCTGCAAACCCAGCAGTTATGTGGACAACTGCACCTCCGGCGAAATCAAGTACAAAACTAGGTGAGAGTGATGGATCTAGATCTAATGTGCCATCTGCCATAAATCCACCTCCCCATATCCAATGAGCAACAGGATAATAGACAAATGTAGACCAAACCACCACAAATATTAAAACTGCACTTAATTTCATGCGGTCAACAACAGCGCCTATAATCAAAATAGGGGTGATAATTGCAAATGTTCCTTGAAATATTGCAAAAAGCATATGTGGAATAGTACCAGGCCAATCTTGGCTACATTGATCAGCATCAACCATTTGATTCATTTGGTATGCAGCTGATGTTGTATCATTACAATTGCCTACAGATCCTAGTGGAGCATAATGAGAGACATTATTAAATCCAACATAATCAAGCGCGCCCATAAACGCATTACCTGATTCATAATTAGGTCCAAATGCCAAAGAATAACCAAATAGAAGCCACTGAACAGCAGCAATGCCCATTATAATTAAGACCATACCAAAAACGTTAACGGCATTCTTACTCCTAGCAAGACCACCATAAAATACCGCAACGCCAGGGCTCATCAAAAGTACCAAAGAAGTAGCAGTCAACATCCAGGCTGTATCACCAGTATCAATTCTACATGGTAACATGTTGCCATCTTCACCAGGATACCAACATTCGTGTTGGTTGCCGGTATATATCCCAGAAGTTCCACGTACATAACCATCTAAACCATCCGAAGTAGATTGAGCATAAGCCTGAGTCATCGCAGCAACAGACACCATTGACACTATTGTAAACACCATAACAAGCAAAATTTTCTGCTTTTTCATTTCCTACCCTAAAAATAAATTGTTTATAAGAATATATTATTTTTTTAAAAAAAATACATTATTAATGTAAATTGAATTTTCTATAGATTAATATCTGCAAAAGATAGATGAGAATCGATTTTGTCAAAAATATCTCTATTTGATACATTTAAGATGACAAATCAACTAACAGGTAAAGCAAAAAGACAAAGAAAGATAATTGAAATAATTTGGACCACACAAAATTTTAAACAGCGAACAAAAGTTGAGATTGCAAAGAAAATCAGCATAGAGGCCAAACAGTCTTGGAAAAATATATATTCTGGAGTTTATGACGATATTGAAAAAAATTTGCTACCTCAAAGAATAATTGAAATGGATGGAAAAATTCCAGTTAAAAGGGGACCGCGTCTGCTACAGAATGAAGGAACAGGATATTACAGATTAACCAATACAGGCATATTGTTATTATTTTGTATAGGACATACTAAGGTAGAGATAGATTTTATTAAATTCACACATCAGCGTGATTTGGGAGAAAGATTGAACGGGCTGTACCAAATTAGCCCTTCTTTGTGTTTTTTGTTATTAGAAAAATATGTATCTGTACGTTGTATAAAAGGAGAAAATATAGTACCAATAACGTTAGAAGGTATAAGTGAAACGACAAAATTTACACTAAAATGTGATGTAGAGTTTATAAAATCAATGTTATCATGTAGCAAAGACGATCAAAGAAAAATATTGATGATTTTGTCGGATATAGAGCATAAACATTAAAATCTATTAGATCTTACTTTTACCACATGGGCGGATCAAAAAATGTCTTTGCATCGGTTAAAGCATATAGTAAGAGAGGTAAGTTATTAACAAAAACTGATTTTCAGACATTGGCTGAATCCAGAGATTTAGAAGAATTAATGACCAGAATCAAAAATACGGTTTATGTTGATGCTGTTTCAGATGTTCAAAAACCATATACTTCACAAAATATCGAGTCATCTCTGAGAAGCAAGTTAGCAGACATTCATTATTCTATTGCAAGGACTACAGGAAATTCAGGTGTGTTGGACGCATATTATATGAAATTCATCATAACAAATCTCAAATTAATTTTAAAGGGCAAAGTATTAGGTAAATCTCAAGAGGATCTTGAGACTCACGTAAATCTTCATGCTGAAGAATTAATCAAACAAAGAGACATTGTGATAAAAGCACTAGTTACAAAAGATCTTGAAGAGTCCGTTGCAAGTTTGAATTCAGTCCAATTTGGAGAGGACATTGTAAAAGCAGCAGCATTATACAATGAAAAAAAGAACTTGCAGATATTTGACACATATTTTGATAAAATTTTTTATCAACATCTTGCTGGTGCAATGAAAAAGTATTCGGATAAAGAGGCAACAAAATTAGTTTCAATGGACATTGACTTTTATAACATTTTAAGTGTGATAAGAGGAAAATTCTGGAAATTGCAGGAAGAGCAAATCCAAGATTTGATTATTGGGACTAACCCTTTTGCAAGAGAATTACTAAATAGAATGATAACAGCATCTACAATAAGAGATGCGTTTAATGAATTATCCAATACAAAATATAAGAATTTAGTTCCGCAAGCAGAAAATGAATTGGATGCAATAGCAGAATTCGAAAGAGAGTTCGAGATAGCAATATACAGTTCATCACTAAGATCATTCACAAAGATGTTTAGTTTTGCAACAATTATTGGGATTATCAAGTTGACTTCATTTGAAGTTAGAAATCTAGCCGCTATTGCTTTTGCAGTTGAACAAAAGATATCAACTGAAGTTACCATGTCAAAATTAATCCTACAAGAAGAATAGGAATTGTAATGATTGGTTTTCCAAAGAAAAAAACTCAAGTTTCTGCAGAAGTTTTAATTAGATTTATCTGGGTTAGCTCGTTTCTAGCCATGATTTTTACTCTTCCTCCTTTAGGACTGTTCTTAGGGTTTTATTTTTTAACGGGTGAACTGGTTCTTGGAGCAGCTATAGGTTTTGGACTTCATTTCGTCATTCTAGCTTTTTCAGGAAGGATTTCAAAAATTATAACTCAATTCATGAGCTAAAATATAAGTTAACATGGGAAATGGTTCATTATGATGGGTGATAGAGATTTTCGAACTATTATTAAAAACACTATTGGATCAATTGGAAGAGAATTTGAGATCCACATAGATTCAAAAGATATTCAGACTATTCATCTTCAAGAAGTGGTTCAGTGTCTAAGGCGTTCCTATTATAACAGAATTGAACCTCAAGAGATCGAGAGCAGTGGGTTTAATGATCTTCTCTCAGGGTTACTAAGAAAATTACAATATGGCAGTGAGCCAAAAGAATTTCCCATAAATGACATAAATCTAAGAAGCCAGGCAGATATGGTAGCAGATGATTCTATTCTTCTATTCAGGACAGCACCAAGTGAATTAGAGAGTCCTCATGCAAATGATGTTCTATATCTTAATGCATGCATGTGGATATATGATAAATCAGATGGCATTATTATTTACATTACAGGTGACAGAAAAGAAACAACGTTCTCAATGACACGTAACAAGAAAATGTTTGAAGAGGTAATTAGAAGAGTCAAAATATTGAATGATCTTCTAAAAGAACAAAAAACGCCAATCTTGGAACCATCAGCTGATTGTTCTGATTGTCAGTATTTTGAAAGATGTTTCATGAAGAAAGTAAACACTAAACAGTTATCGCTTGCCGAGATGCTAGGTTTGAGTAAGAAAAACTAATTTAGATAGATGAAAAATACCATAAAGGAACAATTCTTTATTTAATCTAGTGGCTCTGGATGTCCTTTGCCACGAAGAGCGAAAACTACTACCGCCAGTGCAATTGCTACCCCAGCTGCTGCTCCAAATGCTGCCATACTTGCTTCTGCCATTTGATAAAAAAATATCTTACGGCCTTTTATAACTTTGCTAATATTCTTTGCCTAAAAACAGATTATCATAGTTTTATCATTTTGTGATACAATATCAATTCATTTGGTGAACTCAAAGTGAAGTGTATTTTCTTGTCCGCTGGTCATGGAGCTCAAATTGTAAAATAAATCGCCAGATACTTTCCAAGATGGATTATCACCTTTTAGAATAGCCCATAGCTCAGGAGTATTTTCAGATCCTTTCAATGCAATAGTATCTTTTAGAATGATTGAGTTCTCACCAAGAAGAGTGTAGTAGTTTGATCCAAACTCAACCATCCCTTCAGGCCTACTACCTATCCCGCCTCCAGAAATTTGTTCAGAATCAGAATAATTTGTTTCAAACAATTGGTAGTCCATCATTTGGACAATAACAGCACGTGGGTTAGGATTAGAGACTTTAAACGCAATATTAATTTCGGCATTTCTTTCTGAAATTTTTTCAACAGAGATGTTCTCTAATTCGATCTGAAGGGGCTTTGCTTCCATACTGCCTTGAATGAGAGCAGTATCTTCTTGAGAAGGTATAACTGTTGTAGGTCCTACCAAAAGAATTCCACCTAAAATCATAGCTAGTCCCGCCACAGCGGCACCTACGAAGATTTTAGGATTCACAGTTTTTCACATCGTTTAGACATCTTAAATGTTAAGATAGTTATTATATCATCGAAGGAAGAAAAAATCATGCAATATTTTCAGGCAGTACAACAAGGAAAGCAGAGAGCAAGTAAATCACAGATGAGGATGTTTGAGGTTGCTGGATTTGGGATGCTGACTTTGACAACCAAGAAAATTAACGGTGTATTTTATCCAGTGGGGGAAGAAGAATTTGCTGCAGTGATTATTTCTGAAGGTGGGTATGTAGTGGTGATTGTGGATAAGGATGGGTTTACAAAGGCCCAGTCAAAGACAGTAGAAAAAGAAGCAGCCATGTCAATTTTTAAAAAACTACGGGAGTCAGGAATTGACGAATATTCAGAAAAAGAGATTCAGATTTGGTCTGAGACAAGACCGATCATACAGAACAAAATTTAAGACGAGTTATTTTGAAGGCAGTATGATTTCAGTGCCCACATCTGCGCCTTTAATGGCTTTTTCAATAATTTTGGGTTCGGCCTTTAGTATTCTTGTTTTAATTTTGGACCGCTCTATGATTTTTAGGGCAACAATATCCATCAAGTCATAGCCTCCCGCTATGGAATCTTCATGAATTAGCATATTTTTCAGATTTTTAAGATCAATTCGCTTGAATTTTTTAGCTTTTTTGAATTTGTTAGGATCCATATCATAAACTCCATCTACATCAGTAGCATTAAGAAATTGTTCGGCATGTATTTTTTCGGCAATCAAAGCTGCAGTACCATTGGTGCTTTGACCCGGATGCAGGCCACCGGCCACAACAATCAATCCATCATCTACAGCATGCCTGACTTCTTGTAGAGTAGTTGGTGGGTGTGAGTATGCCTTCGTTTTTAGCGCATAAATCAATAGTTTTGCATTAAGCCTGGATATTTCAATTCCCAATTCATCAAGCGTTGATTCATCTGCTCCAGAAGATCTCGCATGTGAAATATAATGTCGTGCAATGTTTCCGCCACCGGCTATGACAATTGGTTGGCAGATTTTGCTGATTCTTACTAAAAATTCCGCATAGTCTTTTAGCACTCTGACATTGTCCATGGCAAAAATTTTACCAGACAGTTTGATGACAATTCGTTTTTTCATTTTAGTTCACCTAAGACTGATTTTGCGGCAATTTCAACTTTTTTTCTGTTGTTTTGATGGGTGTAGATTCTAAGAATATTCATAAAACCAAAAATAGCTGAGACCACAGGAATTTCCGAAATAGGCATCTCTTTTGCAGAAGATTTTCCGTTCTCGTTGGTGATCAAAATTATAGATTTAGACTCGTTTTTAGATGGTGCAAGAGGAATTGATGGAGTGAAAGAGCTGTCTACAAAGATTTCACTTTCGTCAACTTTTGATTTTTTAGAGATTTCATTTCTTAATTCATCAGTACGTATTTTTTTCAAGTTGTTTTGATTGGTCAGTATACGCTCATAGACACATTTTAACAATTTTCTGTTTTGGTAGTCTTGTGCAAGCTGTCTGGCACGTTTTAATTTTGAGGATTCTGATGAGAGCAGAGATGATAAAACATACTCGTCTGTGAGCTTCACAAACTCATTCAGGTTGAAAGTTGTAAATCCAAATTCATCATCAGCCAGCCTTAATGCCTCAATAAGCATTACTTCGGCCGCACGCACGGTTTTATGAAAATATACTGCTTTGAACATCTGATATCTGGAATGCATCATGGATTCAAATGAATACAATGCAGAGCGTTCCAAAGCCAGCTTCTTCTTGTATACATCAAGTGATTGTGTGATTCTTTTATGATCAATTTTGGCATGTTCGGCGCCAGTAAAATAACCATCCCTAAGTAAATAATCCATCATATCAGCACTAAGCGCACCTGAAATAATTTCATTCATGTATTGGAATTTGGAATTGCCAAAAGCAATTTTTGTGATTAATTTTTTATCAAAACCGTTTTTTGATAAATTATCACCTATCTCAGAATTTAAAATTATTTCTTTGCCAAAATTTTCATGTGAGATTTTTTTTTCTTGGATTATTTCTTCAAATAAATGAGAAAACGGTCCATGACCTATGTCATGTAAGAGACCTGCAAGTCGAAGAATTTCAATATCACCAGACCGTAAGATTCCTTTTTCATTTAGTGCATGGCCTGCTTGGCTTGCAATATGCATGACTCCTAGCGAATGCTCAAATCGGGTATGTTGAGCGGCAGGATATGTCAAATGTGCGCCAGAAAGCTGCCTAATTCTCCTTAATCTCTGAAAAATAGGGTTGTCAATTATTGATAGCTCTTGTTCATAGACACGAATGAAATCATGTATTGGATCAATAATGTCCAGATAGATTTTTTTCATAGTCCTATTTTGTTTGAGAATATTTTCATGATTTCTTCGTGTATTTCTTCCTTAGGTTTTGATGCATCAATTATTTCCCAGTGTTTCTTTTTAGCAGTTGTGCGATAAATTTTAGAAACTTTTCTTAAAAATTTTTCATTTTTTTCAAACTTGTCACGATTGGTTTTTTGCCTACAAAACGATTCTTTTTGTGTAACATTAAGTAGAATCACAAGATCAGCTTCTGGAAGTCCGGCGTCAAGATTCTCAAGCCATTTTTGTTTCATGCCGTTTGCAATACCATAAACCAGATTGGAGTGATAATAGCGATTCATAATCAAAACAGAGTTTTTTTCTTGCGCTGCCAGAATTTCATCAAGTTTTTCCCACCTGTTTGCAGCCAAAAGACAATGAATCACTTGTGGGGGGAATTTCCTTTTCCCGTCCAAATATTGCCTGATTTCCTTTCCAACTGGGGTCTTGTAGTCAGGGAAATTAAACAGTTTAGTCTTGATCTTCCTTTTTTTAAGGGATTTTTCCAACATGGTTGACTGGGTCAGCTTTCCTGCCTGGTCTCCGCCTTCAATTACAACTATCATGTATACCAAGACAGGGAAACTGATTGATTAAAAATCTATCAAACAACTGACGGTATATGAGGGAATGGTTGCAGAAAGTTACCATGAAAATCTAACTGTAATTTTCAATGAATTGTATCCAAATTTTACAGGAAGAAAGAACAAGACAAACTCTAGAAACTATAATGCATCAGACGAGATCAATGCGTTACTGAACTATGGTTATGCTATTTTAGAATCTGAAATTATAAAGATAATTAATGAAATAGGATTAGATTATTCTATCTAATTTCTCCATGAGATTAACCAGGATAGAACTCTATTAGTATATGATGTATAGAAATTGTTTAGATGTATGATTGACATTTATGTGATGCAATTACCGGAAGAGAAGAAGATCAAAAATCTGATTTTATAATTATAGAAGACTATCACACCAGATTGAGAGATGGTGTTGCCAAATCATTAATAGAAAAGATTAATTCAAATTTTAATGCCAGATACAATTACAAGAATAACAAGTAAGATTCATGTGAAATAATCTTGCAAGATAACTTACAGCAATTACTAAATCTGAATTGATTACATTTGAAACAATTTCTCTAGATATTGAACCGGATCATGACCAGATTTTATCAAGGTTTATAACCAAAAATGGAGTACATACCACAAAATGGGACTTGTTAGCGAAGTAATCAAGGAAATAGGAAACAAGTCAAGGGAGTTCTATGAATTTGTTTTGCCACCAATTGACATGTACCGTAATGAAGATAATCTCAAGGTGGTAATTGACATTCCTGGATTTAACAAGCAAGACATCAAGTTGATCTTGTGCCAAGACATACTTTCCATCAAGGCTCAAAAAGAAGTCGATGAAAAGGAATCAAAGACGTTGATTTCAAACCAGAGGCCAAACTTGATTGACAAAAAAATCAGGCTTCCAATAGACATCAAACAAGGCGAAGAGAAAATAGAGTCTGCAAAATATGAAAACGGGGTTCTTACGCTAATTATCCCCGTAGCAAAAAAGGGAAAAAACATCCCAATAGAATAGTTAGTACTTTCTAAACAACACCGAAACTGTCATTATCAAGCCAGAAATGACCATTCCGGCCAAACCTAGGGATTCGCTGGACTGGAACAAAAATGTAGAGCCTACAAAAATTGCAGAGGCAAATATGCTTCCACCAATTAAGACAGTTGGTTTTCTTTTTTTCACATAGACAGAAACCTCGTCCCGAAGTTTCTCCATTTCAGATCCAATTCGCAGAGCAGAGTCAATGGATTTTGCAAAGCTGTCAAACGAGATCTTTAATTCTTCAACATATGCTCTTGAAATGAGGTTTTCCTCCTCTAGAATGTTCTTCAATACTTTGACAAACTTGAAATCAACGTTATGTGTCTTGTAGATCCCCTCAATTATCGAGGCCATTCTCATGTACAAGGCCAAATTTTTTGGCAAAACAAACGGGAATTTGCTCATGGTTTGATTTGCAAGTTCCATCAAACTCTGTACTTCCATTTCGTCAGGCTTGTTTCCATGCATTGCACCAATCGAAAGCTCGATTCCTTTTTCAATTACTGACCTATTATACCCAGGAGTCAGCATCCGAAGATCATTCATTGCATTGACAACCCTTGAGGGGTTTTTCTCGACCAGTGCAAGATAGAGCCTAATTAGCTTGAATCTGGTTTCATTGTTTATCTTTCCTACCATTCCATAATCATACAAGATGAGTTTTCCATCATCAGTCACTGCGATGTTTCCAGGGTGGGGATCTGCATGAAAGATTGAATGCTTTAGAAGCATGGTAAAAAAGACCTTGTGAACATCAATGACTAGATGTTCCCTGTCAATTCCCTTCTCATCAAGTGCCTTGACATCTGTAACTTTGATTCCAGGAAGATATTCCATTGTTAGCACGTTTTTTGAAGAAAGATCATCAAAAACAGACGGCACTATTACCCGGTTGGAGTCTTTCATGTCACTTTTGATTTTTTTAAGGTTTTGAGACTCTATGGTGTAATCCATCTCTTCGTAGACAGTTTCAATGAACTGGGAGAGCATGGACTTTGCTGAATAGCGCAAGTTTGGATCAACAAATCTCAATGCCAATGGAAGTATTTTTTTTAAAACTTTGAGATCTTGCTCGACCATTTTTTCGATTCCGGGTCTTTTCACTTTGATGACAATTTGCTGGCCGGAAATAGAACCTCGATAAACTTGCCCTATTGATGCACCGGAGATGGAGTCAGTATCTATCTCATCAAATCTCTCATCAATTGGACCAAGATCTTTTTCGATTATTGGTTTTACCTGATCAAAAGGGGTGACAGGTACGCTGTCTTGTAGTTTTGCAAGCTCTTCAAGATACGGCTGGGGCAATATGTCGGCCCTTGAAGAAAGCCATTGACCTAGTTTGATGTAGACAGGCCCTAGTGAGATGAATGCGTTTAGAGCTCGTTGAGCATTTTTTCGGAATTGTTCTAAATCCATCTCATTTTTCTTTTGGTTGATCCAGGTTTTTCTATCTCTGCGTAATGCCAAAACTGACGGCAAGAGTTTAATGAATACTTGAATGGTTCTAGCTGCAGACATTAGTTACTCCAGATAATTCTTAATTTTCTTTGTTGCTGTATATCCCACATATCCAGAGACAATAGATGTTATGAGACCGACTGTAAATGATTGTTTTTTTGAATTTTTATCAAGAATGTTTTTTGCAACTTGTGAACCGAAGACTGCACATGCCAGACCGATTAGGACCTCGGGTGCATCGTGAATCAAATGTCCAACCGGATCTTTTCTTGGGTCTACCTTATCTGTATGGACTAAAAATTTGTCGCCATATTCTCTAATGTGTAAGTTGCCATAACGGTACTGCTTGTATGCTCCATTTTTTTGTCCAAGGAAGGTTTCTTCTGCTTTTTCCAGCATAAACTCTCGTAATTCCTTTGGGACTTCAATTTCATTCCCCGGCATGATCGCAAGATCTAACAATTGCATATAACCTTACGGTCTGAAAAGCGCTTCAGATTAGGATCAAAAACATGATATACTTTGACGGTTAGTTTTGTATTTGACACGCTGAGAACTTCTGCAAGCCTAGGTGATGCAAATGTCATATATTCAGAAGTGAATTGTTTTTCTAAAAATGCGATTTTACACCAGTCATTAAATCTGCAAAAATCTCAAGTATTTAGCCGATCTTTTGTAAACATTATGAAGCTAATTGAAAAGACTGCCAGCATTGCAATCCCGGTGACATATGCATAGTTCAATCCTACGCCAGGGTGATCCTCTTGATGATAGTAGTTGATCAGAAATGTTACAACCAACAAGACCACTCCGATGGCTGTTAGTTTCCGGTGCGTCTCCAACAAAGATGGATTTGTCAGTAACTATATGAATTTAGAAGAACGTCTAGAAACATTCACCAACCTATAGAATATTCAGATTAGCCAGGTAAATGTATTTTGACAGATAGCCATTTCCTCGGATGATAGTTTTAGGATTGGATCAGGGATCTGATTCCATTTGAGATAGTTTTTTGATTACTTCGTCAAGCTCTGCTGCGTTTTGATCAATTACCTTTCTTATCACTGCAATCTCTTCGTTGATCTGCTCCAGATGGATGTCATCAGAGTTTTTGATTCTCTCTTCTAGGTCCTTTAGAACTTGTCTATTGTACTGATTTATTTTTTCAAGTTCATTTTTGTATGTCTCTAATTTTTCATATTGATTTGAAATCTCAGGAACTTCAACATATTTTTGGTTTGTTACAAATCCCAAAGAGATCACCAGACTTCCTACTGCTAGAACTGCAATGAGAACAATTATGCTTAATCTCAATTTACGTATCTCATTTCCTCATTTTGGATTTAAAATTTAGCACCTAGCTTGCCTGTGCTGTTACTTTTTTACGCCTGCGCATCATGTAAATTCCAATGCCAATTGCCGCGATAATTGGAATGACAATCATGATAAAATCAGGGCCTGACTCTTCATCGTTTGGTGGCTCTTCAACAAATATTGTAGTCTCAAGTGGCTGAAAGATCTCATCTCTGACACCGTCCTTGTATCGCACGGTAATGGTGACGTCATGTTCTCCATATTTTGACTTGCCGTTAAACTCTATAGGAATGTTAAATGGAACAGGGGCATCTATTTCAATTTCGTCAATGAATTGAGTACTCGGTTTGATATTGGAATCTCCGCGTGGTTCAATAGTTACAAAACCAAATAATCCGTCTTCATTTCCTTCGTTGATTATTTCTCCAATTACCATCTGTGTGCTGGACAATTCAATGACATCAATATTGTATATCGACAAATCGATGAAGCCCTTAACATAGAAATCAGCTATTCGTGAAACGGTGTGCTTGTCACCATGTGCATTAAAATAAGTTATTTCAATGGGTGCACGAAGCGTATCGCCTTTCAGAGATTCTGGCACGTATATGCCAAGTTCAATTTGTTTTTTTGATTTTGGAGCAATCTCGCCAACCTCCCAGTCGGTATTTAGAACCACTACGTTCTCTATGTTAGTGATAGACTGTGTGGTTGATGCTCTTTCACTTTGTGTGTTTTGCAGTACCACATTAACACTTGAAATCGGCGCAGTTCCATCATTTGAAATTTCAATTGTCACATAGTTCTGCTGCAATGATGTAAGGAATGGATCTAGTGCGCGTATGTTTATCACACTTTTTCCAGTTATTTTAAAATCAAAATCCTCAAACGCGGTTCGAACTCCGGATTCACGCAGTCGAGAATAGTCAACTTTGATCGTGCCAGGATATTGCTGGACCCGGATATTCTTGTCGATGTCTACAAAGAAAGTGAGGTAAAAGATTTCCCCGGCAAGCGAATTTGAGTTAGCGTCAGCAAAAATCAATGAACCAGGTCCGTCTGAGGCTGAAAATCCAAGAGGCAGCGACAGTTGTCCTCGTATTCCAGTAATGTCTTGAGTTCCAACATTTGCCATTACTACTGTAAATGGCACATTTTTGTCGCCTGCATCAATCTCAAATTTTTCATCTGTTGTTCCGAAGTATGCATCAAGGAATTTGACATCCCCATAGTCTCGCTCAAAAGGGGAATTGCCAAATCCTCCAGAGGCGATTTGTGCATACGAGTTTTCAAAAACAAACGGAGATAGTCCGATTACAAATAACGACAACAAGAGTTTTGCATTCATCATACCAAGACCTCCATTTCAGATGGTTGTTCACCCTCATACGACTTGCCATCTTTTATTGTTATCACCTTGTCTACTTGACCAAAGTGTTGTCTATCGTGTGTGACTATGATGAATGTTTGATTGAGTTTTTTTGCCATTGATTTCATTAGCTGAACAATTGTCTCTGAGGTTACAGAATCAAGATTGCCTGTTGGTTCATCAGCTAAGACGATTGAAGGGTGGTTGATCAGTCCTCGTGCAATTGCTACTCTTTGAGCCTGTCCGCCTGAAATCTTGTTTGCACGCTTGTACATTTGTTTTTCAAGTCCTACTGCTTTTAGCAGATCTATGGCCTCCTTTTCAGCTGCACCGTCAGTTCCTCCGATTTGTCTTGGCAGCAATACATTTTCTAAAACAGAGAGATCAGTAAGCAGGTTAGAAAATTGGAAGATAAATCCAAGTTTTTTGTTTCTAAATGAAGAAATCTTATTATCATCAAGTGTTGTGGTGTCAACTCCATCAATGAAGATCTTTCCATTTGACGGATGATCCAACAATCCAATCATGTTAAGTAACGTGGATTTTCCAGAACCGGAACTTCCTACAATTAGGACAATCTCGCCTTTTTCAATTGAAAATGACACATTATCAAGTGCCTTGACTTTGCTGTCGCCTTCTCCGTAAATCTTGCTGACATTGCTGATTTCAAGTACTTTAGACAGTTCGCATCGCCTCCACTGGCAATAGCTTTGTTGCTCTGTACGACGGATACAAAGATGCAACGATTGCCAAGGCAAAGGAAGTCAAGGCAGTCTGTATGATCTTTTCCCAGTTATAGCTGACCTCAAGAGGCAAGCTATTGTTAAACGACATTTTTGTTTCCTTTGCATAAAAAGTATAGCCCAATCCTGCTGCAGTGCCCACCCCAGCACCAATTGCTCCGATAATCATTCCTTGAAAAATGAAGACTATGAGGATGTCTTTTCTTTTGGCCCCAATTGCCCTCATAATTCCAATTTCCTTAGTTTTTCCATTAACTAGCATCATTTGAATTGTAAGAATTGCAAATGCAGACGACATCATTCCAAAATAGCCTATCATGCTAATCATTGCAATGCCAGATCTAAAACCTGCAAGCTGTTCTTCAGCTGATTCTTCTATGGTTTCTGCCAGAAAATCATCATTAGGAAACGATTTCAAAAAGAATTCTTTTACCTCTGATGCCTTGGAAGGATCGTTTAGTTTCACCATAAATGAGCCAGTGTCCCCAGGTCTTTTCATCATGTCACGTAGGGTATCGATATGCACAACCGCAGTATAGTCAAACCCCTGGCCCCCTGGTGATTTTGCAATTCCAGAAACAGTAAATCTTCTAATCTGATCCTCTCCGAATCTGTCAACAACAAGAACTTTAACGCTGTCGCCAACTTCAGCCCCTCCAAGATCTGCTGCCACATTAGATCCTAACACAATTGAGTTTCTTGAAAAGACATAGTTTCCTTCTGAAACGGTTTCATGAACAGTAGATGCTTTAATGTCACGAAACGGATCAACGCCAACTATTGGCACTCTGGTTTCTTCAATTAGTTTACCATTTTTTGTCATATTCATTTCTGCCGTCGATGAAAGCCGCGGTGTTGCCCCCGCAACATAAGGTATTCTTTCAAACCAACTTACAATTGACAAGTCAGATTTATCGATGTAATCTGCCTCGTCAGTTACAAGGACATCGCCATTTCTATAATTGCTAATGTCTCTAACTATAGCATCAAACAGTCCCTGAAAGATTACAAAGTTTACATGAATTACCAAAATTCCAATCGTTACAGCTAAAACAGCACCAATCAAACTGCCTTTTTTATTGAAAAGCATTCGTTTTGCAAGTTTTAGTCTATAATCCACAAGAAACATAAAATAGTCTAACATTTAATGTATGTGATGTATAGTATTAACTATATAGACAATTTTATAATAGATTAGTTTGTTTTATATCATATATAAAAAAATAAGTGATAAAATGGACAATTTAGATATAAGAATACTAAGCAGATTACTAAACAACTGCAGAGAATCGGACAGGCAAATAGGCCTAGAATTGGGGATTTCAGGAGGCGCAGTTCGAGCTCGAATCAAAAAGATGCAAGAAAAGAAGATCATTGAAGAGTTTTTCATCAAAGTTGAGCCACCTGTATTGGGCTATGGCATTTTGTACTTTGTGGTAACAGGCGAAAACACGGATGAGATTTTAGAGCAAGCAAGTCTTGTAGGTGAGCCATATTTTGTCGTCCCATGTATTGGTGGAATAACAGTCTGTGGTATTTCAGTAAAAGAGAACATGGGACAAAAAATTGAGCTTGCAAAGAAATTGATGAAGGATCTTAGGGTATTATCAATTTTCGAAGCAGAAAATCCAGGATTTGATTCAAATCTTACAAAAACAGATTTGGAGATCTTAGAGGAATTAATTAAAGATCCAAGACAAAGAATTGAGCAAATCGCTAAAAATACCAACATGTCAACAAAAACAATAACTCGATGCATTGAAAAATTGCATGAAAATGAAGGCATTCAGTTTACCCTAGTTTACGATCCCAGAAAAATAAAAAACTTCATCTCTCATGCAGTATTAACTTGGATAGACGGTGATCTAAAAGAGACGTTAGAGAGTTTGAACAATTCATTTTCTGAATCATATCTACAAGTTCCTTTCATAGCAAAAAATCAGATTGTTCTGTTCATGTACAGTGACAATATTTTCAAAATGGATGAGATAGTACAAGAGGTCAGAACAATAAAAAATGTGAAATCAGCTGATTTGTTTATACCAAAGAAGATTTCATTTTATATTAAATGGATAGAAAAAGCTATTACTGATTTTAAGAAATCACCAAAATTACATCTCATATATCAAACAAATTAAATAAGAATAATTTTCTGCATGTGTTGTGAAGAAAACAAAGATCTATGACGGGAAGATTCTAGGTCTTAGTGTCTATGAAGGAAAAATTGAAGGAAGAACAGTCAGAAGAGAAATGATTGAACATAGGGGTGCATCTGCCATGCTTGCTTTTGATGAAGAGAACAAAGTAATCCTCGTTAAACAACATAGATTTCCACATGGATATGTCCTAGAAATTCCTGCCGGAACATTAGAAAAAAAAGAGGAGCCAATAAAATGCGCATTTAGGGAATTGGAAGAAGAGACTGGATATAGAGCAAAAAAGATGACTCCGTTAATCACCTATTATCCGTCAATTGGCTACAATACTGAGGTAATTCATTGCTTTGTAGCCTCAGGATTAAAGAAAATGGCAGATTTGAAGCTTGATGAAGATGAAATACTGTCGGTGGTGAAAATCGATTTGAAAAAATTATTGACCATGATCAAGACAGGCAAAGTTCAAGATTCGAAAACAATATGTGCAGTTTTAACATATGCTGCAGAAAAGAAGTTATTCTAATTATTCATTATAGATTGGCTGAACAAGATCAACTACATCTGCCCATGATTGCGCAATTCTTTCATACATGTAGAGTAAATCAAAAAAGTCTATTGGGGTCTCTTTTTTGTTTGCGAATGTAATTCGTAATGAGCTTAGTTTTTCTTCATATTGTTTATGTAAAAATATGGCTTCAATAGCTAGAAGTCTATCAGGCTTTGTAAATGCAATTATAGATTTTTCAGCTAGTGCACTAAAATTTTTTACGACATCAAATATTTTTTTAGAAAGTTCATCAGATAAGGATGTATTGTAAATAAAAGTAGAAAGTTCCACAATAGAATCGCCTGCATTTTCAAGAACGTTTGCTGCAACCCTATAATCAAGCACGTCTATATTTTCTAAATTAAATGCATTGGCTAATCTTGTGTCAACAAGCGTACTTCGAATTAATCTAACAAGTAAAAAATATTGTCTATTCACTTCAACATCACGTTTTGATAATGTTTGTAGGTTGGATTTATCGTCTGAAATCAATCCATTGGATGCATCATCATACATTCCAAGTGCGATTGAACTCATTCGTTTGAGAATTTTTTCTGGGTTTAGGGTTGTTGCATCTAAAAGAAACTGCATGTTAATGTGAGACGCGTCTTCTTCGATTATTTCCATTCCAACTAGTCTTCGCATTGAATTGCGTATTTCCTCTCTATCCTTTCCAGGAATGATTGATTTTGAATTAATCTGAATTACATCATATCCTAAAAGATAAGCTCCTGTAATGTTTGCAACAATGTTTTCTTCTTTTGGCAACGGGTAAGAAATTACAAGTTCCTTTGTTGGACGTGTGTCCTTATTTGCGGATATTGAAATGGTATCCTGTCCTGTTTCAATTTCCACTTGGCTGCTCTTATCAAGGTGATTAGCATCAACCCACTCCTTTGGAAGCGATACTAGGATACTGCTTCCTATTCTTTGTAGGCGACGAATGAATTTAGTCAATTTATACTGATTTAATTAATTTAAGCCATATTCTTATATTTTATGTAAAATTTAAACTCAAATTAATGGAGGCAATGGCATTTTGTCCTGCACATATCACGGGTTTTTTCAAAGCCCATTTAGAGGACAGTCATAACGTTTTAGAAAATTTGGGCTCCATGGGTGCAGGTTTCTCAATTAAAGAAGGCGTTACAACCAAAGTAAGAACAGATACAAGGAAAAATCAGGAGTCCAGATTTAGAATTACAACCAATGGATATCAATCAGATAAGACAGATGTTTCAGAATATGTTTTGAATGAATTTCTAAAGCTGGGGGATTTTTCAAACAAGTTTATCGATATTGAACACAGCATATCGGTTCCAGTTGGATATGGTTTAGGTTCAAGCAGTGCCGTTGCTTTATCATTATCATTTGCACTAGACAAGGCACTTGGAACAAAGTTAGATAAAACAAGGATTGGACAAATTGCACATAATGCCGAAGTAAATTGTAAAACAGGGTTAGGTGATGTATTAGCATCGTATCACGGAGGTTTTGAAATTCGTGTAAAACCAGGTGCGCCAGGGATTGGATCGGTTGAAAAAATTAATATGGATAAAATATCCATAATCATGATCTGTTTTTCACCCATATCGACAAATAAGTTCATCAAAGAGCGTTTATCACAAATTAATGGCCTAGGCGGAAAAATGGTTGACAAGTTATTAGAATCAAAAAATTATGAACACTTTCAAGATATGTCTTTAGAATTTGCAAAATATGTAGATGTAATGACACCAAGAATGGAGAAATTAGTTAGGGATTTTTCTGAAAACAACATCAAATGCGGGATTGCACTCTTTGGTGAAACTGTTTTTTCCATGACTCCAAAAGAAAACGAATCTAGTATTCTAAAAATTTTACAAAAATATGATGACGGGATTATAATAAAATCAGAATTAGACGATATCGGAGCCAGAGTGATATATAATTAATCGAAATATCATGCAAATAATTCCTAAATCACATCCAAGAGCAAAATCACTTTTAATTCGTGAAAAACTAGTGAATGGGTTTGATAACGGATTAGTTGCAAAAGAAGGGCTTTTGGCACAAGGTAGGGGGGAGGCTTTCGATTATCTTTTAGGCGAAAAGACAGGAAAGGCGGCAATGCGTGCAATCAAGGCTGCAGCTGCACAACTTCTATTGGCTGAAATGCCCGTAATTTCAGTCAATGGCAATATTGCTGCATTGTGTCCTAAACAAATTGTGAAATTATCAAAGCAGATCAAGGGAAAAATCGAGGTGAATCTTTTCTATACTAATGAGAATCGAAAGCAGGCAATTGTCAAGACCCTTAAAAAAAATGGCGCATCAGAAGTTCTGGGCTCAAAGATTGGCTCATCAACAAAACTGTCTGGTATTGATTCTGCAAGAAGAATTGTGGACAAGAATGGGATTTTTGTCGCTGATGTTGTAGTAGTGCCATTAGAAGATGGGGATAGAACGACGGCGTTAAGAAAAGCCGGAAAGACAGTGATCACGTTTGATCTAAATCCCCTGTCAAGAACATCACAGACTGCAAACATTACAATTGTGGATAATGTAACCAGATCAGTCGATTTACTTGTTGAAGAATGCAAAAAAATGTCAAAAAACAATAAAAAAAGTCTTTACAAGATTATTGCCGATTTTGACAATAAAAAAAATCTCAGAGAAAGTGTAAATCAAATTAGGGATAATTTGACAAGGAGATCTAAAATTGCATAAAACAGTCCAAGACATTCTAACTATGAAAAAAGACAAGAAGAAGATCTCAGTAATTACAAGTTATGATTACACACTGGCATCTCTATGTGACAGAGCAGGAATCGATGTGTTGCTAGTAGGTGATAGTGCCGGAATGGTCATGCTAGGATACGAAAATACGATTCCAGTAACAATGGATCAGATGTGCATGTTTACAGAGGCAGTGAGTAGAGCAAGGAAAAATTCTTTACTGGTATCGGATTTGCCATTCATGTCATATCAAGCAAGTATTGAAGACGCAATAAATAACTCTGGTAGATTAATCAAAGCTGGTGCTGATGCAGTGAAGTTGGAAGGAGGTTCGGTCATGGCCGAAACAATTAGTGAAATTGTTGATGTGGGAATACCGGTGATGGGACATATAGGATTACAGCCTCAGACAACAATGCTTTCAGAAGGATATAAGGTGCAAGGAAAAACAAAAGATTCGGCAATCAGGTTAATTGACGATGCAAAAGAGCTTGAGGATGCAGGTGTGTTTAGCATTGCATTAGAGATGGTAAGTCACGAGGTAGCTGAAATAATCTCTGAGACAATCAGCATACCAACTATCGGGATTGGGTCAGGCGTAGGCTGTGACGGCCAAGTGTTGGTAATACAAGATCTGTTAGGAATGTATGACAAGATAAAGCCAAAATTTGCAAAAAGATACATGAATCTATCTGAGGACATAGTAAATTCGCTTGAAAATTATAAGAAAGATGTCGAATCAGGCATGTTTCCAGCACAAGAAAACTGGTTCTCAATGGATGGTGAAGAGTTAAAGAGACTACGTGAGCAGATTGGCAGATAAAAAAAAGGTAGAGCAAAAAGATCATCCATCCTTGGATATTGTCAGTTCGCACGGAATGGAATTATCGGGGAAAAAAATTGTGCTTTGTGTTGCAGGAAGCGTTGCAGCGTACAAAGCGATTGAATTAGCGAGATTACTTATGAGGCATGGTGCGGATGTAACGTGTGTAACAAGCAATGCGGTTACAAAACTAGTACAGCCTGAATATTTCAAATGGGCCACAGGTAATGAAGTAATAACAAAACTGACAGGAGAATTAGAACATATTAGATTAGCAGACTATAATCAATCAGATCTTATTATAGTGTATCCTGCCACGGCAAACACACTAGGAAAATTAGCAAATGGCATTGATGATACTCCAATCTCAACTGTACTTACCGTAGGATTTGGATCAAAAATTCCAATATTGATGTGTCTTGCCATGCATGCATCAATGTATGACAATGTGGCAGTTAAAAAAAACATAGACTATTTGAAAAACAAGATTGAATTTCTGTCTCCCAAGATGATCGAGGGTAAAGCGAAAGCTTCAGAACCTGAAGATGTTTTAGAATATGTTCTATCAAAATTCGGGTTTTCTTCAGTGTTAAAAAATAAGAAGGTATTGATGGCTGCTGGTCCAACAATTGAACATATTGATCCTGTAAGAGTAATTACAAATCTTAGCTCAGGAAAAACTGGAGTGCTTTTAGCATCAGAATTGGTTTCTGCAGGAGCTAAAGTGACTTTTGTCTACGGTCCCGGAGAAGAAAAACCACCTAAGGGGGCAAGAGTAATCAATGTTGAATCAGGTAAAGAGATGCACGACATAATCAAAACAGAATTAAAGAAAAAGTTTGATATTGTTATCATGGCAGCAGCAATAGCTGACTATATCCCAGTTTTAGCAAGCAAGAACAAGATCAAAAGTTCAAAAACACAACTAAAAATCAGCCTCAGAAAATCACCAAAAATCATAGATCAAATCAAAAAATATCAAAAAAATGTATTTCTGGTTGGTTTTAAGGCAGAAGCGAATATTTCAAAAAATGAATTAATCAAATCAGCACAAAAAAAAATAAAAGATTCATTATCTGACATGATAGTAGCCAATGATATTGGTTCATCAAGATACAAAAAAAATCCACAAAACAATCAAGTGATTATTGTAAATTCCAAAAAAATAGTTTCGTCAAATTGGATGAAAAAACAAAAAATTGCCAAATTTATCAGAAAACAGATAGAATTAAACATAAAAATGAAAAAATCAGAACTGCAAAAATTAATTGCTAGTTATAAAGAAACCAAAAGAGAATTAGAAAAATCAAATAACAGTAGATTAAAAAGGAAATTAGAAATAATTGAACATAGATATTATCATGAGACAGGTAAGATACTAAAAGATAATCTTCAAGAGATTATATAAAATACCTAACAGTTCAAGGCTTTACAAATGAAATTGATTCATTCTGAATACAAACAAAGCAATATGAAAATTTGGAATGAAGTTGCTCCTCGCTATCATAAGAGATGGGCAAGTATCAGTAAAGGACCATTTCAAAGTTCAAAAAAATTAATAGAATTAGTAGGCATCAATAAAGGAGATTTCGTATTAGATCTTGCATGCGGTACAGGTGCTGTAACAAAAGAAATTCAAAAGAGACTTCAAAATTCAGGATATGTCGTGGGGATAGATACTTCAATAACTGCAATCAAAATTGCAAAAAAATGGAATGGTAAAAAATCAAATTTAGACTTCGTAAATATTGATGCAGAAAAATTTAGTTTTTCTAAAAAATTTGATGTTGTAACTTGTCAATATGCATTATTTTTCTTTCCAAATGCCCAAAAAGCGCTAAAAAATATGAGAAACAGCCTCAAAGAATCGGGTAAAATCGGGATATCAGTTCATGGAAACAATGTTCCATTTTTTGACAGTATTTTAGATTCAGTTACTGAATACATTCCAGATTATGTTCCTCCAAACTCACCAGATCTAGACAGATTTGGAACAAAATCTGCATTAAGATCCGAAATTTCCAAGGCAGGATTTTCAGATATTACAGTAAAAGAGTTTCTTTTCCAATACAATCCCGGAATGTTTGAGGACTATTGGAAAAATTATATCAAATACATCCCAAAACCACTAAAAGAGAAACTAAATGCTTTAGAATATTCAAAACGAAACGAATTGAAATTGTCAGTTAAAGAGAAAACAGCTAAATATACAAAGAAAAATGGTCAAATTCTATTCCCTTGGCAAGTTTTAATTTCAACAGCTAAATACTAGAGTCTAAGGAAAAGAGAAATGAGTAAAGATAAAAAGAAAAAAGAAGAAAAACCGAAGAAATCAGATTTTAAAGCATTTCTGCGAAAAAGAGCACCATTTTACCTTGCAGCCATTACGTTAGTTGCGATTACAGCGTATGGAACACTAACAGAAAAGAATTTAGAAAATAGCATGCCAGAACTTGGATCTGAAGACCAACAAATTGTGGATATTTTAATGAAATACAATGGTCCAAACGAAACAGGGTTGACAGTATTAAAAGCAATTGAAAATAAAATCAAAGAAGAGTATCCAGATGAGAAAATTTTTGAGGACAAAAAAACCAAAATTGGATTAGACATATTAAAAAAAGATTCAGATGAATATCAAATTATTTTGAATTTTCAATCACACAAAGAAGAAATTAATTATGACTGGAATGTAAACGTGAATTCTAAAAAAATCACTTCGAATAACCCAGAATCAAAACACATTATTGATTTAGTAAATTTTTATGATTAGGCTCAAATTGTGACTAGATTTTTAGTAAATTTGTGCATTATAATTGGTCTTTCTTTTACAATTAGCGAATCTTCTATTCTAATTCCAAATTGATTTTCAATGTATATTCCAGGTTCGACTGTAATCGCCATATTTTCTTTTAATTTTGTCTCACTTTTGTAAGAAATAGTTGGAAGTTCATGTACCTCTAATCCGATTCCATGGCCAGTTGAATGTATAAAGTATTTACCATAATTTCTTTCTTCAATGTATTTTCTGCACGCAAAATCTATTTCTTTACAATCTATATTTGGTTTGACGGTTTTTAGACCTATGCTTTGAGATTCTTCAACTATATCATATGCCTCTTTTGCTTGAGATGAAATTTTTCCAATAGCAAATGTTCTAGTTGCATCTGAGACATATCCTTTGTATCTTAATGTAAGATCAGTTACAACAAGATCGCCTTTTTTAAATTTTCTTTGAGTAACTTGAGCATGGGGAAGAGCACCATTAGGGCCTCCAGCAATTATCAAAGGATTAAGGGTAGATTTGTATCCGGTATCAAACATTTCTTGTTTCATTGCGTATGTCATCAAAATTGTTTGTAATTCTGATTCTTTCTGACCCACTTTCATTTTTTCGGAACAAAGCTCAAACATTTCATCTATGATTTTTGATGCCTTTTTGAGTATTAGAATTTCTTTTTCATCTTTAATTATCCGTGAATTGTAGAATGGTTCCGTATTAGATATTAACTTTGGAACATGTTTCTTTAATATCATCATGGTGGAGTAGTTCTGACAATCAGTACAAACCTGCTTTTGTTTTATTTTTTCAATCAAAGAGGAAAGTAAACCTGTTCCACGTTCTGCAGTAATTACATTACAATCTTCAGATTCTTCTTTTGCTCTACCTACTTCAAGTTCAGGCGCAAAAATAGTCATTTTTTCATTTTTTTCAAGTAATCCTATCGCTTCGCCCCAAAACCCAGTCAAGTAAAACAGGTTTTCAGGCTCAAATATGACCAAAGTATCACAATTAAGTTTTTGAGCAAATTTTAGAAGATTTTTCCTTCTTTGTTTCATACAAAAATATTTCTGATTCTCAATTTATGTTTGATGCAAAGTTTGTATATGGAAAATTGGATTAATTTTCTGTGACGGAAGAAAAAGAGAAGAAGAAAGTAGTTGCCTTACTATCAGGCGGTCTAGACAGTCAGCTTGCGGTAAGAATGATGCAAGAGCAAGGTTTTGAAGTTTCAGCTGTTGCAATAAAAACTCCTTTTTGTGATTTTGATTGTGGGCGAGGATGCGGATTTGAAATTAGAGAAAGAGCTGATGATCTAAATGTTAATTTAAAGACAGTTTATCTTGGTGATGAATACATTGAGATGTTAAAACATCCAAAGCATGGAATTGGTGCTGGTTTTAATCCATGTGTTGATTGTCGAACTATGATGTTTGATGCAGCAAAAAAACACATGGAAGAAATCGGTGCAGAATTTATCATATCTGGAGAGGTTTTAGGCCAACGTCCAATGAGTCAACATTTAGATTCATTAAGAATGATTGAAAAAGATTCTAACCTTGTTGGAAAAATTGTCAGACCATTATCAGCAGGATTACTACCAGAAACAGATCCTGAAAAAGAGGGATTGATCAAGAGGGAAGATCTTGGAATGATCAAAGGCAGAACAAGAAGAACCCAATTAGAAATGGCAAAAAAATATGGTATTGAAAATCCACCTAATGCAGGAGGAGGTTGCTTGTTAACAGAACCACAGTTTGGAATTAAGGCTAAAGATTTGTTTGAACATATTAAAACTCCAACAATTAATGATATTGACCTATTAAAAATTGGTAGACATTTTAGACTAGATGAAGAAACAAAATTTGTTGTTGGAAGAGATAAAGACGAAAACGAAATGATCAAAGCATTGGCACTGCCAGGAGATATTTTACTTGAAGTGAAAGATTATGTGGGACCGGTTTCGATATTGCGTGGCAAGAATGCAAAATATCATATTGAATTTGCATCATCTGTAACTCTAAGATATTCAGATGCACCAGAAAACGAACATGGAATTGTTATTGTCAAAAAAGATAATTTACCTGAAGAAATTAGTTCAAAACGTGCAAAAGAAGAATCTTATATTAAATTTAGAATGTAGGCGTGAATTTTTTAAAAAATTAGTTAAAACTAAGGAAGAGTTTTTGAGTGAGTAGATATCATTTTCAACAAGGATGCAAAAACAAGAAAATCCAACATATCTCAAGGCTATAACAATTAGAGACATCAGTGATATTCATTCTATCAAAGAAGATATCAAAAAAGACATGATTTTGATTCTAAGAGTTACACCATTAGCACAAAAGGATGTTGAACAGCTTCGCAAGGTTGTAGAAGAATTGTATTCTATTGCAAAAGCTGCTGATGCAGAGATTGCCAGATTAGGAGAAGAACGAATTATTGTTGCACCGTCAAGCATAAAGATCTGGAAACCAGAATATGATTTAAAATAATTTTATTGCTTCTTGAATTTGTGGATAGTGTGCAGGTATTTTATACATTCGTCTGATGTTCATAGCAAGGTTTTCTGATTTCTTACGTTCACCATGATTAACTAATACACGGCGAAGTTTTGGCCTTAGTCTTTGAACAAATGACATTAATTGGTTATAGTCACTGTGTCCGCTAAATCCATCTAGTTTTTCCACACCACAATTAATTGAGACAACTTCAACTTTTCCTTCTTTTCCTAACATAGTTGCTTGTTTAGAACCATCAAGAACTCTTCTTCCCAGAGTTCCATTAACTTGGTAAGAAACGAATAGTACTTTGTTCTTCTTGTCAGGCGCAATGTTTTTGAAGTATTCTAAAACTGGTCCACCTTCTAACATTCCAGACGTTGCTAATATTATACATGGTGAGTTATCTCTCATTGGTTCTTCTCTTGCATCTCCATGTTCAATGTTTGTAAAATATTCAGAATCAAATGGATTGTCATCGGTTTCTAGGATCTTTTGTTTGAGTTCTCTTGCAAGATATTCAGGGTAGGATTCATGTATTGCTGATGCCTCAGATATCATTCCTTCTGTGAACACAGGTGCTTCGATCATTTCACCTGATTTCATATAATGATCAATTACCATCATAATTTCTTGTGCGCGTCCGACCGCTGGAATAGGTATTAGAACTTTACCTCCATCAGCCAATGTGTTGTTAACAGCATTGATAAAAGCAGATTCTACCTCTTGTCTAGTTGGTTGAATGTCTTCCTTAAGACCGTATGTACTTTCAATCAATAATGTTTCAACCCTTGGGAAATTCCAACTAGCAGCCTCAAACAAAATACTTTTTCCAAATTTGATATCACCTGAATAAACAAAGTTATGAACTCCATTTCCAATATGAAAATGACACAAAGCAGAACCTAGTATATGACCTGCATTTGCAAAAACTAGTTTAATATCAGGCGAAATATCAGTAACCGTTCCATAAGGCAATGTGATTGCTTGTCTCATAATCTGTTTTACGTCTCGTTCAGCATAAATTGGGGTTCGACCTTGAGCAGATGCTACTTTGATTGCGTCTAACTGAATAAGATTCATCATTGGAAGTGTTGGTTCAGTACAATAAATTGGACCTTTATAACCATATTTGCATAAAGACGGTAAAAATCCAGTGTGATCTAAATGTGCATGTCCAATAACTATTGCGTCTAATTCATCGAGTGTGATGTTAAGCGAGTCTAGTCTAGGAAATGCATCCATCGGAGATCGTGCACCTGGATTTATGCCACAGTCAATCAAGATCTTGCTTTCAGGGGTGGATAGCAATAATGAAGATCGTCCTACTTGGCCAAATCCACCAAGAGTATATAGTGAAACTTCTGTTCTTTGAGACAGCCGAGGTCTAAAGATTTCATCACCTACTTGTTTAAGCTGTTTGCTCCTTTCAGAGGAAGACTGTTTTAGAGTTGCATTAATTGTTTGAATGGTACGTGACGGTATGGTTGTTGCTTTTCTAATGCGTAATTTCCAGCCTATCATCTCAGTTACTTCTACATGATTGAATTCTTTTGCATTTCTTTGCAATAGCCAAGGTCTTTTTGCTTCAATTGATACTTCACCAGTGGTAGTATCAAAAAGAGTTGCTTGTAGGTTTGCTTCTTTTGGAACACATTCTGCAATAATTTTTCTAGCTTCGTCTTCAGGTTTTCTTATTGACTCATCAGTTCTGACAACAATTCTTTTTTTGATTATATTCACAAGATTAGATATAGTATCATTATTTTCCATCAGATACCGTGGAGTATTTGTATAAAGAGCAATTCTTGGTCCTTCATATTCTATTTTTGTAACACTTGCCTCCTTTGGTATACTTTGCAGTATGGTTGCCATAATACTTTGGCTACTAGGATCTGGTTCTCTCTGTAATTGTTTTCTTTGCATTAAATCACTAAAGTTCGATGACTGCCTTTTTTTGTTCATCGGTTAAGAGGCGGAATCCATCTTTATCCATTACTGCGATATTGATTCCATCTCCAGTACCAATGTTTCTAACTATTGCAGCTTTAACAGCACGTAAAGCAATTTTTTTGGCTTCCTCAACTGTTAGATCTTTTTTATATTCTTCTTCAAGTAAACCATAAGCTACTGGTGAGCCGCTACCAGTTGTAACATATGATTTTTCCTCAACAGAGCCAAACATGTCAATATTAAATAGTGCAGGTCCGTTTGCATCAAAACCACCAACCAAGATGTCAGCCATAAACGGATAGCCTCTATTCTGATGGAATATTAAAGAGCAGAGTCTTGCAAGTGAGTGAATTGAGATTGGTCCCTGTTTTTCTACTCTATGAAGATTGGAATGATAACGTAAAATATCAACAATGTTCTGTGCATCCGCAACGCCTCCAGCCAAGGTTAAACCTGCATGTAAGTCAATTTTCTGAATTTTCATCGTGTTATTATTTGCAATAAAATAGCCAGCACTGGCTCTCATATCAGCACATAATACGATACCGTCCTTAGCCCTGATACCTACAGTGGTGGTCCCATGCAGAATTTTTTCTTCAACGTTATTTGACAAAATACACCTATTAAGATAAAGTAAATGGTATCTGACCCTTTTAAATAACTTTTTGATCCCTTGAAATCATAAATAATGAGAAAAAATCATGATCGCATGGATTCACATACAATGGAATTACCAAGACAGATTGTTGTAGGTGAAAAAAATATTAGTGAATTTGGAGAATTTCTACATAATCTAACTAAGCCAAAGAAAGTTTCTTTAATTTCAGGAATTCACGTTAAAAAAATCATTAGACAACGAATTGAAAAATCGTTAGGGTTAAGAAAGATCAAATTTGTTTGGCATACGTCAAAAGACAACAAGATAGATACCTTAAATGAAATTCAGAAAGAAGTGAAAAAAGATCACAGTGATTTGATAATTGGTATCGGTGGTGGGCGTTCTGTAGATACAGCAAAGATGGTTGCTTTTAATTTAGATATTCCATTTGTTAGTGTTCCCACAGCAGCATCGCATGATGGAATGGCAAGTCCATTTGTTTCAATAAAAAGTGACAAACCTTATTCGGTTATCGCAACAGCTCCTTTGGGTGTTTTTGTAGATATAGACATAATCAAAAAAGCACCAACCAGGTTGCTTGCAAGTGGGTGTGGGGATCTTGTGGCAAACATAAGTGCAGTAAAAGATTGGAAATTGGGACGTGATAAAACTGGAGAGTATTACGGAAGATATTCAGCAAATTTGGCCATAATGAGTGCAAAGATAGTAATGGAAAAATCAAGTCAATACGCAAAAAAAGGACTGGATGCAAGAGTAATTGTGGAAGCTCTCATTAGTGCTGGGGTTGCATCTTGTATTGCGGGGAGTAGCAGACCATGTTCCGGTGCAGAACATCTTTTTTCTCATGCGCTAGATAAAATTGCTCCTGGAAAAGGACTTCATGGTGAAAAATGTGGGTTGGGTGCGATAATGATTGCAAAACTTCAAGGCCAAGACTGGAAAAAAATTGTAAAGACACTCAAAGATGTAGGAGCGCCAACAACTGCAAAACAGATTGGATTGGATGAGGAACAAATCATAGATGCACTAATGATTGCACAAGACTTGAGGCCTGAGAGATACACAATTCTAAAAGAGATAGAAATGACAGAAAGAAGAGCAAGAAATCTTGCAAAGACTAGTAAAGTGATTTGAGTTAAGCAGTTTTCTGTTCGGGTGCTGCTTCTTTTGGTTCAGGTTTCTTTTCTTGAGTTTTTTTATTAATATGAGTCTCAACAAAGTTTATCTTTTCCAAGGTGGGGACAAATTTGAAAACATCTAGTTGGATAAAATGTTTCATAATTTGTAAACCATCAGCACGTAAAATTTCCTCAGGAATTATGATACTCACTTCTTTATCCTTCAAATCAAACGAAATTTTTGTGTCTTCTACCGGAAGTCTATTTTTAAGAATTGAATCAATTTTTTCACTTGGGGATTCAAGCGATTTTATAACATTTACATCAAAAATAATTGTTTTTCCTGCATATCGGTGGTTGTAATCTACCTGAACTCTACCAGAACCGATAAAACGAATAATTCCTCTTTTATTATCAACTTCAATAGTGTCACCAACCGAAACCTTTTCTGCATCGTCTCCTAGTTTCCTAATAGGTATCATTCTTACTTTGCCAGCATCTCTTTCACCAAAACCTTTGTCAGGAGTTACTTCAATAGTTAGTTTATCACCAACTGAAGTTTTTGCAAGTGCTTCATCCAATCCTTTTAAAACAGGATAAGACACTTCACCAATAGAAACTAGTTTTGGTTGATATTTGACATTTTGTTCATGAATAGAATGTTTTTTTGCATTCTCTTCGATTGTTGTATCAAAGACCTCGTCACTGTCTTTTACTTTTGCGGTATAATCAATTAGAATCAGTGAACCTTTATTGAAAGTCAATGTGATCGGTCTCGAATTTCCTTATATTAAGTTAACATGGTTTTAGAGCGCTTTCAGTTTTTCTTCTGCAGTCTTCAGTCCCGCTTGAGCATCTACATCATATCCCATCATTGCTAAAGTGGATGAAATTGCAGAGATTGTTCTCATTACATGATAAGGGCTAACTTCTCCCATACATCCAACTCTGAATACTTTACCTTTAAGATTACCAAACCCGCCTGCAACTAACACTTTGAATTTATTAGCTAGTGTATTTCGGAAAGTTTTGTCTTCAAGTCCATCCAAATAATTTAATGCAACAATGGAAATTGAACGATCCTCTTCTTTTGCAAATGGAGAAAGACCCATTGCACTTAATCCAGAATATAATGCATCAGAACAAACCTTATGACGTTTAAAGACATTTTGTAATCCTTCTTCCAACATTATCGATAATGCTTCTCTATATGCATAAAGTAGTGGAAGTGCAGGTGTGAAAGGAGTATGTTTTTCCTCATCATAATATTTGAAATATCTTGCTAAATTGAAATACATCGTTGGAGGTGGATTTGCTATCATGTATTTTTTGGCTTTAGCGCTAACAGAAATGGGTGAAATACCTGGCGGGGCAGCAATTGCTTTTTGTGCACCAGTCATACATACATCAATATTCCATTTATCAACAGGAAGTTGGGCACCACCAAGTAACGAAACAGAATCTACAACATAGAATGCATCATTTCTTGATGTCAAATTAGATACTTTATCAAGATAATTCACCATTGTTCCTGTTGAAGTTTCATTGTGAACAACATAGAATGCTTTTACATCTTTATTATTATCAAACGCTTCTTTTACTTGATCAAAAGTTGCATTTTGTCCTGGTGGGGTTTGAAGTTTTATAACATTAGCCCCTTGGTTTTCAATTAATTGGGACAGTCTACCACTAAATTCACCATTAATTGGAATAATGATTTTATCGCCTTTTTTAACTAAATTTACTACACCTGCTTCGACTGCACCCGTTCCAGATGCAGATAAAGCAACAATGTCGTTTTGTGTTTCAAAAACCTGTTGAGTTTTTTTCACAACATCAGTATACAACTCAACAAAATCATCACTTCTATGATTGATTATAGGTGCAAGCATTGCTCTCATTACTCTATTAGGTACATTTGTTGGACCAGGAAGCATTGAAAGATATTCCATACGTAATCTATCTGTAAATACAATATGGGGTTTATTTATAATTAGAGATTTTTTAAGCGCTCTTTAGCATTAGTTTTTATCAAAAAATTTCTTGTACCTTCAGGAACAAGATCTTCCCATTTTTGATCGCTAATTATTAGATCTCTAATATTTGTTCCAGATAATCTATCTCTCTTCAAAAATGGGATAGAAACAACTTGAGTTGTTCTTTTAGAATACAGATGTTTTGTTAACTCGTCATTAGAGAAGAGTACATCAAATTTTGGAACTATGGCATCTATACTCTGGATCCATTTTACATGATTGTCTACATCAGGAATAAAATAAATAGAAATTTTCTCTTTCATTAAATCATCAATTGAGGATAGAATCATTTCTTTTCGCTCTTCAGCAGTAAATGGATTGTTTTTCTCTACGGGTTTGTTAGAACTGCCCAAGCCTACCCATAATTTATCAACTTTTGTTAATGCAAAACGTAATGCCTCAAGATGACCTAAATGAAAAGGTTGGAATCTTCCTATTAACAAACCATCCATATAGAGATATGGAAGAATTCTTTTTAAAAAACTATCATAAAGAGCGATTACCAGAAACAATTGTGGATTTTCTAAAAATTAACGGAGCACATGGTGAAGGGGGAGGACAAATTATCCGATCGGCCATTGCACTTTCATGTATTACTAAACAACCAATCCATATAGAAAATATCAGAAAAAATAGAAAAGTTCCAGGAATAAGGCCACAGCATCTTACTGCAATAGCCATTCTTCAAAAAATATCAAATGCCAAAGTTATAGGAGCAAAGATCGGATCTACCGAATTAAAATTTATTCCAAATAGTATTGAGAGTTTAGAATTAGTTGAAGATGTAGGAACAGCTGGAAGTATTTCGTTAATTTTACAAGTTTTGATTCCTGTTATTGCTATTTCTCAGAAAAAACTCAATTTAACAATTAAAGGCGGTACAGATGTTCTTTGGAACCCTACAATTGATTATACTCAACATGTGCTATGGGAAGCATATTCTAGAATGGGAATAAAGTTTTCACTTGAATTAACTAAACGTGGATATTATCCAAAAGGAGGAGGCGAAGTTTGTTTACAAGTATGCCCTTCACATTTAAAATCAGTGTCGTTTACAAAAAGGACAACTAATAATGTAAGATTGATTTGTACATTTTCAAAAATACCAGAAAAAAAAATTAAGGGGCAGATTGAAGAGATTAAAAAGGAGTTAACTAACAAGAATTTTGTCGTCGAAGTAGAAATAAAAAATCAAGAGGCAGTTGATTCAGGGGCTTCATTGTTGATTTACAGTATCGATGAAAATTCAATTATAGGAGTTGATGCGTTATTTGATAAAAAAACACAAAGATTTAACATAGAATTTGATAAATTTGTGAATTCCTTAGCAATAGACAATAATTTAGCAGATATGTTAGTTGTTCCTGCAAGTTTAGTAAATGAAAAAACAACATTTCAAGTTAGAGAGATTACAAAACATTTGGAGACAAATTTGTTTGTGACATCAAAAATTACAGGTTGTAAATACGGGATTGGGAAGATAAATGAAGGATTTGAGATAATTATTGAAGGAATATCAGACTCCAGCATCAAGCAATGATGCAAAAAATAGTATTGTAACTGACAAAATTACAGTGATTTCTCCAAGAATTATTATTTTTTTTCTTAATCTTTGAATTTCAGGTGCCAACATTTGATTGGACATGATTTTTACTTCAATGTCTTTACGAATCACTCTTACATGAATTACATAAGTTGCAATCAGTGCAATGACAAGCATTATTTTGATTATCAGAAAAGTTCCATAACTTGTTCCAACAAGCAAATCAGGTTTACTAAGCAGTGTGAATGAGCTATACAATCCGGTTCCCATGAGAATAATTAATGACGGAACTGCAATTTTGTTAAATCGCCTTCCAACACGAATCATTATTTGCATTCTTTCTTCAACAGAGTCACTCAATGTTTTTAGAAGCGGGGAGAACACGATTCCAATAAAAAGCGAACCTCCAACCCATATTGCTGCTGAAACAAGATGAATCCAAGTAAGAATAGCTTGTTCTATTGCACTCATAGAGTATTACATTTTAAATCAAATATTATGTATTTGGATCTTGACAACCTTTTTTAGTTGTACAAATCTGTGAACAATAAAGTGGCACTCCAAAGTAAAATGACAGTTTATGCGGCAATTAGCGGAGTCTTTGCATTAATGGGAGTAATTGTTTTCTTTACATCTGACAATGTTGATCTTGATCAAGTTGAAATTATATTAACAAGTGTACAATTGAGAGAGGTAAACTCTGCAAACAATCAAGCAAAATTAGATGTCACATTTTTGATAAAGAATCCAAGTGATACAACATTAACTGTTTCAACAATAGATTATCAGCTTTATGGTAATGGAATATTATTTGGTTCAGGGTTATATTCTACAGCTGATATTGCTATGCCAGGAAGGGCCGCAGTTTATTCGGGTGCAGAAGTTCCTTTGAAAAATATGTTTATTCTAAGTAAATCTGATGAGAATTCAGAAATCTATGAGGATGTAATAAATGATAAAATCACTAGTTTTACTGCTGAAGGGCGAATTATTACACAAACTTCATGGAGTGAATCTGAGAAAGAATTCAAAACAGGGTATTAATTAAAAAGTGGGCCGAGTGAGATTCGAACTCACGATCACTGCCGTGTCGAGGCAGTATCCTAACCAGCTAGACTACCGGCCCATTGAAGTACAAGACATGAGGGGGAATTATTAACGTTTAACAAAAGAATGAATAAAAGAAAAGAGAAATGAAATAGATGACGAGTGATTTTACTGAAGAGGAGAAAAGAGGTTTCTACAAGGCAATCTATTCAAGAAGAGACGTAAGATCGCATTTTACCTCAAAACCAATTGAAGATGACATTTTATCAAAAATTCTTCATGCTGCACATCATGCTCCATCAGTAGGATTTTCTCAACCGTGGAATTTTATCTTAATAAAAAACATTGAAACAAAAAAGAAAATCAAAGAATCTTTTAACAAAGAGAAAAATCGTTCATCGCAACTAATAGAAGATCCGCAAAAATCAAAATATCTTTCATTCAAGTTAGAAGGAATTTTAGAATCGCCAGTAAATATTTGTGTGACTTATGATCCTACAAAATTTGGGCCCTTTGTAATTGGTAGATCAAGTATTCCAGAAGCAGGTCTGTATAGTGTATGTTGTGCAATTCAAAATTTGTGGTTATCAGCAAGAACAGAAGGTGTTGGTCTTGGGTGGGTAAGCATACTGTCAAATGAGATACTAAAAAAGTCTCTAGAATTACCAGAGCATGTCATTCCTGTTGCATATTTGTGTTTAGGGTATGTAGAAGATTTTGCGGAAAAACCAGATCTTGAAAGTGCAGGTTGGTTACCAAGGCTTGATTTGAAAGATGTGATATACTTTGAAAAATGGAATGACAAAGAAAATATGAATTGGAAGAGTATCCAAAATATGATCAAAGAAAATATTGATTACGCTTAAATAATTAAGAATGTTTTTTTTACTGGGTTTGTGGCGCAGAGTCAATTTGACGCGAAACATGGATAGCGCAGTAGCCTCCTAAGTTACAGGTCGAGGGATCGAAGCCCTCCAAACCCGTTTATTATTGTCATTTTGTTACTATATTATGAAATTTAATGACAACTATTGAATGGGGGACCAATATGGTAACAAAATGATTAACACTTGAACTTTGAATTAAATGTAATCAGTTTTATAGAATTCATTAACTCTCATATTTACATCGGTTTAAGAAGTATACTTCATGATTATTTTCTAGAACAAAATCATCATATCAAATGCCTAAACAATAACAGAAACCTGGATGGTTTTGAATTATCTCTTTTACATACACCTATAGAAGTTTATTATTTTCTAGAATGTTTATTTAAATTAAAAAAATTAATAATTTCAATCAATCATTAATTGAATTTACTTAGTTTGAAGACAAATTTTATCTGCAAGTGAATTTGGGAAAACCAAAGAATAACAGATAATTATATCTCTAAAAATTACTGATTTAGACATGTTAAAGATATTCTAAAGTAAAAGATCTATTCATATCTAAATGTAAAAGTCAAATATTAACATAGTACAGCAATAATACTAATGAGTTTGAAAAAAGACCCAACAGAATTATGCTCATGTAAATGTCATTTTGGAGGTGCAGTTAGTTGTCCTAGTTGTAAGAGTAATCACGGAATAAAGTGTGCCCACTGCAAGTGTTGAGACTTATTTTTTAGAATTTTGTTTAGAAGCTATCATTTTTAGATTAGCTAATTCGGTTTTTAATGATTCAATCTGTACTAGAGTTTGTAGATTAGATATTTCTTGATTCAATCTTTCAATTTCACTGTCTTTTATCTTTACAGATTCTTTTAGACTGCCTAGTTCTGCAGATAATTCACTTTGAACTTGTTTAATATTTGAAAGGCTGACTTGATCACTGGTAGCCGTGGTTTGAACAGTTTGTAGATTATTCAAGCTTTTTTTTTCGTGGTGAGAATGGGATAGTGCGTGTTTGTGCATATAATCAGTACTTTTTTGAGAAATCCAACATGTAAATGTCAGAAACCATGTTATGGGAACTGCCATAATAAATACAAAATTAAGTATTGGTGCAAAGTCAACAAAATATGGCCAGAGCCCAGTTAGTATTGCAGCAAAGACTCCAGTTACTATAGTTGCCAAATGATTGCCCAAATATCCCATAATTAATCCTAAAAATTCATTATTTATAATGGTAATGCTAAAAATCACAAAAAGATATTAATTAAAAAGAAAAAAGAGCCGAATTTATTCGTCTTCTTCAGAGGTAGTTGTTTTAGGCATATCAGATTGTAAGATTTGGATCTTCTGCAATAGTTCGGTTCTCAGATCTCTTGCAACTCTTCTTACAGTTGGCCTAGGAACGCCAAGTTCATCAACAACTTTGGTGTAGATATCCTGTTTGTCAGTTACCCCTTTGTCAAGATAAGAGTTAATTGCTTCTTTAATTATCGTGCTTTGGTTTGTACGATTCAACGAATTCTAAATTTTAATTGTTCTATATAAGACTATAACTTTCTAGATTTTAGAATTACCATATTTATTTAATCTAAATTTTGATTTGTGGAAAAAGGGAAAATTCTTAAAAAAATCTTTTTACATCTTAGCATGTCTCTAAAAATATATTGACATGATGAATTTTTAAAACATATTAAATATCTCTAAGAAATTTTGAAAATTGTTTCGCAAAAGACTCTTATGATATAATTTCATGTTACTTTTAATGACTACAGTAAATATAGAAACTAATTTAGGGAAAATCTCGTTTAAGCTTTTGCCTGAGTTGGCTCCTGAGACTGTAAGAAATTTTGAAAAATTAGCTAGAGATGGATTCTATAATGGGACTCTTTTTCACAGAGTAATTCCTGGTTTTATGATTCAGGGTGGTGATCCTAATACCAAAACCAACAATAAAGGTTCATGGGGAATGGGAGGACCAGGGTACAGTATAAAGGCTGAATTCAATTCAAGATCCCATTTACGAGGCATAGTTTCCATGGCTAGATCACAAGATCCAGATAGTGCAGGTTCACAGTTTTTCATAGTAACATCTGATAGTACATTCCTAGATAGACAATACACCGTTTTTGGTGAGGTAATTGAAGGAATGGACGTTGCAGACAAAATTGTAAATCTTAAAAGAGATGGCAATGACTGTCCTTTAGAAAAAGCACAGATGATTCATGTGACAGTGGAATAAATGAGAATAAGGGTTTTTGGTTTTTTAGTAATTTTATTGATGTCATCAATAGTTTCTATGGCTGACGCACAAATTTCATTAGAAGAAAAAGATGTACAGAGATCTGTTGAAGTTGTCATAAATTCAGAAGGCGACGTTCATGTTAAGCACGTAATAAGCCCAGCAAATATAGAAAAGCATGTTGAATTGATTAATGGAACCATCTCAAATATTCAAGTAACAAATGAACATGATGAAAAACAGTTAGTCATTAGAACAAATAACGGAGTATTGATAATGCCATCTAATGAAAAGTCTATTTTAGAATATGACATTAAAGATGCACTTATTCAAGAAAATAATGTTTGGACATGGAATTTTAGATATCTTGAAACAACTTCGTTTATTTTTCCTAAAGAGGTTGAATTGATTTTTGTTACTGATCGTCCTGTATACTTGGATGAAAAAAAAGGAATTACATGTCATGGCTGTCAAATGATTTTAGAATATTCTATTAATGAACCTAAAGTTTTAGAAAATGTAAAATGGAAAGATAAGGAGTTCATAGTAGAAATTAGAAGTCACTCTAATATTGAAAAATTTAATTTTGATCAACCGACAAAAAGCATTACTTTTAATGTCCCTGATGGAAACAGGTTTGTAACAACAATAATCCCATTGGAATTGTTATGGGAGCCATATTCGGTATTTGTTGATGATGAAAAAATAGATTTTCATGAATATATCAATAATGGAACTCATGTTTGGCTCAATATGAAACCAGAAACATCTGGAGAAATTGTAATTGTAGGAACTACAGTAATTCCTGAATTTCCTATTGTTGCTCCACTTGCAATAGGATTTTTAATGATATTTTTAATGCCAATTATTCAAAAATTCAATCTCCACTAGAACCACAACTACAAAAACCATATTCATCAATTCGGACATCACAAACAATGCATTTTTCGCCATAGTCTACTTCCCATGGTTCTTTCCCAAAAAGTTTGAAATGATCATCAATTTCTAAGGGGATCTCCCTTTTTTTTTCCAATGATTTGTATAGGCATAACAACTATACATACATTATCGGATAATAATCATGGAAATTGAATGTGGTTGTCGTTGTATAAAATGCAAGAGTATGGAACTTAAATCAAATAGAGTTGGACAGGTAGAAGATGATGGATATTTTGACATGCATCATACGTGTAAACAATGCAATACTCATTTTGATCATTTAGATGGAGAGGTTTTTTCTAACTGTGAAAAATGTAACTATTCCTTTAGTTAGTTACTAGTAGTTCTTGAGTAAAATAATGGATTCTATTTTTGCTGGAATTTTTCATAATTTCTTTGTTTGAAGCCATTTTTGCTAAAGCTTTTGATACATCTAACGGACTTGTAGTCCATCCATGTTCTCTGAGTTGTTGTACGGTTTCAGTAACTGTTCTTGGAGAATCAAAGAAGTTACTTGTTTCTAAAATTCTTAATTTTGATTTAATTTCATGAGGGGCAATGTATCTTGATTCATGAAACTCTGGCTCATATACTTCAACATCATCTAGATTTTCAAGACCAAATTGATCTGGATAAGATTCAGTTGGTTTTTGAATGGAGTCTGTTTCATAAACGATTTTTGCTTGATTAGCTGGCAAATGCTGTGAAATGTTATCAATGATTTCTCCCAAGGTTTGATTATCTATATAAAGATCTCTAGAGTCAACCTCAATTTCATTTTCCCCTAGCTTAAGTTTGATTTTTGCCACAACAAACAATCATATGATTTTGATTTATTTTGTTAGCTCTAATGAGCTTAAAGATTAGATCAAAAATTTTACACAATTTATTGGGATTTTTTCCCTTTTGAGTTAAAATGTAATTTTTAAAGTATTAGTCATGAAATCATCCAAAAAAGTAGGCATAATAGTTCTAGTTTTATTAGGTATGAGTATTTTTGGGTATTTGCAATATGCATCTGCATCACAAATAAGTGCAAATATTTCTAAAAGTGAGTTGTTAGATGAAACTGAAAATGGTTCAAACTACAATGTTGAATTACGTTTTGAAAATCCGTCATTGCTAATAATGACTGCAGGTGAAACTGAATTTTTTGTAATAGATGATGACGAGATCATTGGAAAAGGTCAGTTAGAACCGTTTACATTATATCCATTGGATCATATTTTTGTTAGAGGGAGTTTTCATACAGATTCAAAGACAAATGAAGAATCACAATTGATGAAGATTACAGGAGTAACAAAATATGATCTAGGTGTTGCATTGCTTGATGTTCCATTTACGTATTATCCAACACAAGAACAGGCAAGAGAATTTATACATCAAAATTAGCTTCTTACCGAATGCTTACCGTTTTTGGTTCAACTGCATTAGATACCATCAGAACTCCAAGAAAAACATTAAAGAATGTTTTAGGTGGCGCAGCGACATTTGCAGCAATTTCAGCAAGTAATTTTGTAGATACAGGATTAATTGCAGTGGTTGGAAAAGATTTTCCAAAACAATATCATAAAATTTTGTCCAAGTATCTTGATTTGCAAGGATTGACTATCAAAGAAGGTAAAACATTTCGTTATGATGGTAAATATGATAATACATTAAGTACTAGATCAACTTTAAAAACGGAGTTAAATGTACTTGTAAATTTTAAAGCGACTGTACCCGAGGCTTATAGAAGATCTCAATTTGTATATCTTGCTAACAATGATCCTGAACAAAATACTGCATTGATCAAAGAATTTGACAAAGTAAAATTTTCAATGTGTGACACGATAGATTTTTGGATTTCTACTAAACGAGAAGCGGTAATTAAAATGATTAAAGCTGTGGATGCAGTTGTAATTAATGATGAGGAAGCTAAACTCCTTACAAAGGAATTCAATTTGATAAAATGTGCAAAAAAAATGATGCAGTGGGGAGCAAAATACGTAATTATTAAAAAGGGAGAACATGGTTCCTTGATGTTTTATGATGACATGATTTTTCCAACGGCAGGTTTCTCCTTAGAAGATGTTGTGGATCCAACAGGTGCAGGAGATTCTTTTGCAGGTGCAATGATAGGATATCTAGCAAGTAAGAAATCAACCAGCGTATCAGACATTAAAAAAGCAGCAGTTTATGGAAATGTGTTAGGATCGTTTGCAGTTGAGAGATATGGATTAAATGGATTACTAAAAATTAAAGATGGTGATATTGTAAAACGAGTTAAGATCTATGAAAAAATGATTAGATTCTAAAAAGACTTAAGTTCAATTATTTCTCAAATTTATTTACAATTGTCAAAAGAAATAAATGAAAAAAATAAAGATCGGTTAGAGTCAATTTTCAAACTTCAAAAAAGTCTGTCTGGGATGATGAAATTAGATAGATATCCTAAAGATTCTGAAGGTAGAATTTCTGTTTTATGTACTGCGATAATTCATGAAGCAGTAGAATTACAAAGGACAACTAACTGGAAATGGTGGAAATTACCAGTTGAATTTAATCATGCAGAAGCAAAAGAAGAATTAATTGATATTTGGCATTTTGTTGTACAGGCATCTTTAGAGCTAAATCTTACTCCAGATGATATTTTAGAAGAATATAAAAAGAAAAACGATATCAATCGAGAAAGACAGAGAAACGGGTATTAAAAATTAATTTTGAATAAAATTATTTCATAATTAGTTTCATTGATTAAGTTTACAAGATTTAAATTATTTTGAGAATATGGGATTTTAGATTTTAAAACAAAAAGATGTGAATCTGGTTTATCAGAATTAATTACTCTCTGTATTTTTAACAAATTCATTTTTGCATAATTTAAATAATGACCAGAAACTTCTTCCCACAAACTAAATGGTGTCAGTTTTTTGATTTTTATGAACATATTCAATAATTGAATCAATTCCATTATTTTCAGAAAGTCTTTCTACTATTGAAATATGATTCAGAATTTGCAAAATTTTTGAGTAAATTATGTTTGAAAGTGTGCATATATCTATTGAATAGTCTGAATTATCAAGATAATATTCTCGTCTATTGGCAATATGATTTTGCACAATTCTCCAATAAGTGCGTCTATAGTATTCACAATAATTCATGGATAGTCTTACCAATAAATTCAATATTTTTTCTAGTTACTTTTGGATGAATTGGTAAAGAGAGAACGTGTGTTGCTGCCCAATCAGTAGCTGGAAGTTTAATGTTTAGATTGTAAAAGGGGGTTTTGTGAATTGGTACAGAATAATAAGATGTTGCACCTATTCCCTTTAGATTTAGATTTTTCAAGAGAGTATTACGTTTTTTGGTTGCAATCGTGTAAAGATACCAATTAACATGTTCATTGTTTCTTTGATGTGGAAGTATAACTTTAAGATCAGATAGAATTGTTGTTAAAAGTTCTGCATTTTTCTTTCTAGATTTCAAAAAATTTGGTAGTTTTTTCATTTGTATAGTGGCAATCGCTGCATTAATTTCAGGTAATCTTAAATTTAATCCCAAAATTTTAGTATCATATCCATTAACCATCCCATGATTTCTAATCATTAGTAACTTTTCTCTTAGTTTTTTATCATTAGTTGCAATAAAACCACCTTCACCTGAGGTCATTACTTTTGCAGGATACATACTCCAACATCCCATTTCAAAAAAAGTACCGGCATGTTTTCCTTTGTATGTACTTCCTAAAGATTGAGCAGAGTCTTCAATAATTGGAAGATGGTATTTTTTTGAAATTTCAGATAATCTTTCTATATTAGCTACATTTCCATAAAGATGAACTGGAATAATCGCGCATGTTTTTTTTGTAATTTTTTTTTCTAGATCATCAGGATCTATTGTATAATTCTCTTTTAGGATATCAACAAAAACAGGTTTTGCTCCGGTTGAAACAATAGCATTTGCAGTTGCAATAAAAGTAAATGATGGAATTAAAACTTCATCACCTTTTTTGACACCTAATGCATAAAGTGCAGCCTGTAATGCAGCAGTTCCAGAATTAACTGCAATTACATACTTTGATTTAATAAAAGCGGCAACAGATTTTTCAAAAGCTTGAACATGCGGTCCGCCATTATTAGATGTTGAGGTTAAAACACCATTTTTAAGAATAGATGTAACAACGGATATCTCTTCCTTGCCTATAATTGGAATATTAATTGCAATTTTCAATAATTGATATTTTTCATTCCAATCTATAAAGCTCGTCAAATAAACATGAATTTTTATATTTCAAAATTTGTCAATCGACATTGTGAAATCTAAACATCTCGAAAAATCTGACTCGAGTTACAAAGTTTACCTGTATGTTTTCTATATTTGCGGATTCATTATGTTATCAACTCTAGTTTTTGGGGTATATGTTACTACGACAGAATGGATAGAAAATGGAAATTATGTTATGGGGGAAGCAATTCATAACACAACTATTCCATTTGAAAATTTTGCTAGAGTGTCAACTTGGATATTTTTTTCTACAATAATTGGATGGTATTGTGTTTCAAGAATAGGTTGGAGAAGAACTGCAGGCGATAAAATAGTTGGAACAAAGATGGCTTTACTTCAACTAATGTTGTTAGGATTTTCTATAATTACATTATATGAAGTACTATACAATTTTACAGTATTAAACGCACAAATGACTGCAGGAATCGTTGATGGTTTAGTTCCAGACATAGACAGACTATATGTCGCTTATCCGGATCCAGATAGACCATGGAATTTGGTTTTTGCAACCAAAGTATTCCTTGCATCTTTTATTATTAGTACTCATGCGTTTTATCTTAGTACAAAACCTAGAAAAAGCCTAGATAAATCAGAATTATAAATACATTGTATAATTATGATTAATTTGTCAAAAAACTATTTTTAGTATGTATGGATAATTGGAATATGGTATTATTTGGATTTAGTAGAAATGATTTAAAATGTAAAAAATGCGGAACAATTCTATCTGATCATAACAGATTAAAAAAACATGAAGAGAAAGCACATAATAAGAAAAAAGAAAAATGCAGGGTTTGTGGAACTGAATTTAATACCGAAGAGGATTTGAGAAAGCACAAGAAAAACTGTAAATAGGTTTTACAAAATTATTCTGATAAACCAGATTCATATTTTTGTGGCCTTTTAAGCGCTTTTTGAATGGATTCTAAATTTTTTATTTCATTTTTAGAATTCAATGTTAGAATTTGAATCATTTCTGAACCTAACTGAACTGCTTGTTCAGGTAATGTTTCTAAAAATTTTTCTAATCCTTTCTTATAATTTTCAATTAATTCTAATCCATCTTCAAGAGTCATAATTATTGAAAACATATCTTCTATTCAAAGTTTACAAATTAATCTGATATTTTGAATAACTTTATACGTTTACTTCTCAAAAGTTGTTTTGGTTTGGATATAACAGAAAAAGTAAATTTAATTGAAAGGCCACCAACGGAAGAGATAGTAACACATGACGAATTAGTTGAATTATTCAAGACAAATTCATCACCCAAACATTACATTGGATTAGAAATATCTGGATTCTTACATCTTGGTAGTTTGATTAGTACTGGTTTCAAAATTAATGATTTTGTAAAAGCAGGTGTAAAATGTACAGTTTTTCTTGCAGATTGGCATACTTTGATTAATGATAAACTTGGTGGTGATTGGGAAGCCATATCAAAAGTTTCAAAATATTATCACGATGCTTTTAAGATAGTTTGTCCGGATGTAAAAATTGTTTTGGGATCAAAATTATATGAAGAAAAAAGAGAGTACTGGTCAGATCTTGTTAAATTTACAAAACATATGTCAATTGCCAGAACAATGAGGACACTTACAATTATGGGTCGTTCTGAAGATGATAAAAAAATAGATGTATCTAAATTGCTTTACCCTGCAATGCAGGCAGTTGATATTCATTCTTTGGATGTAGATATAGCTCATGCTGGAATGGATCAGAGAAAGATCCACATGTTAGTAAGAGAAATTTTTCCTAAAATGAAATGGAGGGTTCCTGTTGCAATTCATCATAAACTATTACCAGGACTTTCAAAACCAGCTGAAACCAGTGATTCTCAGATATTAGGTAAAATGAGTAAATCAGATCCAAATTCAGGTGTCTTTATTCACAACACAGATGATGAAATAAAGAAAAAGATTAACAAGTCCTGGTGTGAGGAGGCAAATATTCAAAATAATCCATTATTAGAAATTGCAAGAACGGTGATTTTACATGAATTTAATGAAATGAATGTAGAAAGACCTGGAAAATTTGGTGGTAATGTATCATATTTGGATTATAGTCAACTAGAAACAGACTTTGCTGAAAAAAGATTACATCCAAGTGATTTGAAACAAACAGTGGGAAATTATTTGGTAAAGATAGTATCTCCAATTAGAGACAAGCTTAATTTAAGTGAAGAAATTTTTGAGATCATTAAGAAAAGTTACTAGACTTTAAGATTAGGATTAGTTTGTTCTTCCAAATTATATTTTGATTTGTATCCTCTTGGATTAATCATCAAATCTTTGTAAGTGTATGTTGATAAGTTTCCAATAATTACTGTGGTGATCATGCCTAATTGGTCAGAATGATTAGGTAGATTTTCTAAATCAGTCATAACAATAGTTTCAGAATCTCTGAATGCTCCTTTAATGATTGCAACAGGGGTTGTAGGTTTTCTATATTTTAGAAGAATTTTTCTAGTATCCTGTAATTGATGAATTCTTTTTTTGCTGGCAGGATTATAGATTACAATTACAAAATCTCCTTGTGCTGCAGCCTCAACTCTTTTTTCTATAATTTCCCATGGAACTAACAAATCACTCATACTAACAACTGCAAAATCAGTCATCAATGGTGAACCAATGATTGATGCACATGAATTGAGTGCAGACACGCCTGGAATTATTTCAACTTGCAGACCATCTTTAGGATCCCAGCCTGCCTCAGCAAGGGTCTCATAAATCAATCCAGCCATACCATAGATTCCAGGATCTCCACTTGAGACTAATGAAACTATTTTTCCAGATTTTGCAAGATCAATACATTGATGAGCTCTTTCAACTTCTTGTGTCATTGCATAACGATAAACAGTTTTACCTTCAATAAGATCTTGAACCAAATTTACATATGTTTCGTATCCAACAATTGTATTGCTTTCAGCAATCGCTTCTTTTGCTCGAAATGTCATATGGTCATGATGGCCAGGGCCAACACCAACAATGTAGAGTTTACCAGTCAATTTTAAAATGATTTTTTTCTTAAGTAATTTATCCCTTTAGTGAAGTTTCTATTGAAATGGATCTATTAGGGGGCAATTAACTATATGATCACTGTTGACAGGTCTGGCAATACTAACAGAAAGCAAATCGTCATCATGAAATGAATCAATATCTGATTTTGTTTCTAGAATTTTTGCAGATTTAACATTATGCCATTCAACAAGATGAATTCTCCATATCGGACTGTAATTTGCATCACCAAGTGAGGCATCAGTAATTATGGGTTGGAATCCTAGAGGCCCTGTTCCTTTAATTCCATTTTTGAATTGGAAAAGATCAACGGCTCCTGAATTTGTGATTAGGTTTGATAAAGATGGAGAAAAAACGACTCCCATTGATTTTGCAGGTCCTAAAGGTGTAGCATCTGTTACAATATAGTAAATGGTTTTTCCGTCAGGTCCCCATCCTCTATGAGCTACAAAAGTCACAGTCATTTCTTCCTTGTTAATTTCAATAATTTGACCACCATCATATGACATTTTATTCGTAACTTCTTTATCAGAACGAACTATCATTTGCCCATCTGGCCAGATTATTTGTGGAGTATTAAGAACAATTCCTGTTTCATTAAATTCAATTCTTCCGCCTTCTTCAGCTGTAATTACATCATCTTCGGATTCAAATATTGTTGGTTTTTGACCAATCTTCCATGAAACTTCAATTATAGAACGTAATGCGCTATATTCTGACTCTTGTGATGGGGTATTGGAAAATACTTCATTTTGAAATCCATAAATTCCGTCACCCCTGACTCCATTTTTGAAAATAAATAATTTTTGAAGAGCCTTTTCTGGCACATTGGCAATTACTGGAGCAATTTCTACATTCCAGTGTTGTTTTTCTGAGAGTGATTTTGCATAATCCTCATCACTAGAATCAGTTATAATGTAAAAAATCTCGTTTCCTTCATAGACTCCTTTATGCATTGGGATTGTAGCTGGAATATTTGCTCTTGAAAGTGACCATTCTGGATCTTTTTGTAATTCAATTTTTTGCATTATCACTTCAGTTGGTTGACCTCTGATCCAACCATCTACACTTACGGTTACTGTAAATTCTTTTGAACTGAGAGAACGGAATGCAAGTGCAGCTCCAGTAAACTCAAAAGAATCTGATTTTTTCTGTAGATCAATTAAAGACAGTCCATAAACAGTGCTTCCATCAACAGTCCAAATAGGTTGACCTTTTGATTCTTTGGAGTTAAGTTCATGTAAAACAACAATCTGAACAGGATCACTTGAGGTAAATGTCATAGAACCATCATAAAGAGTTCCCTTATTTGGAGACAAAACAAGTGCTAATTGATGATTTTCATATCCCTGTCCAGGATCCTGTGAGGATGTTATAGTTTGAGTAAAGTGAATTTTTTTTGTAGAACCCGCATCAGCAAATTGATCAGTAAATATAGATGTAAATATAAAACTAGTCGCAAAAACTCCAATAATTGAAATAGCGGTTAATTTTCTCAACAAATTCTGTTTATTGTGTTCCTTTAAATGACTTGTCTTAGTTGATTTTTTCAAGTGTGAATGCATCATGTAAAGCACGTACAGCTGCATTCGTATCAGAATTTTTTACAACGAATGCCAAGTTAAGTTCAGATGAACCTTGTGTTATCATAGATACATTTACTTTATTTTTTTCAATTGCTCCAAAAACTTTTGATGCAACTCCAATAGTTCCCCTCATTCCTGAACCAATTAATGCAATTATAGCAACATCCGTAGTAACATCCAGTTTTTTGATAATTTTTCCGAGTAATTCCATTTCTAAGGCACTAACTGCTTTGTCAAGATCATTATTTTTTACAACAATTGTTATGCTTGATTCAGATGGGTTTTGAGAAATCATCATTACATTGATTCCAGCTTTTGCTAATGTTTCAAATATCTTGGCAGCTGTACCAGGCGTTCCAACCATACTACCACCCTGAACATCAATTAGTCCATTATTTTGGACATTGCTAACACACTTTACAGTATTTTTAACAGATGTAGAAGGAGATGCCGTAACTAGTGTTCCTTCATTTTCAGTATTAAAAGAACTTCTAATCCTCATTGGAATTTTCTTAGATAGTAGTGGCTCAAATGTTCGTGGATGTATTTGTTTTGCACCAAATAATGCCATTTCAATTGCTTCGATGTATGATACTTCTTTGAGCAATTTTGCATTTTTTACAATCTTTGGATCTGCAGTCATTAATCCATTGACATCACTCATTAGCCAGATTTCATCAGCTTTAACGCAAGAACCAATAATTGTTGCAGAATAATCAGAGCCTCCTCTACCAAATGTTGTTACATGCCCATGTTGATCAGCACCTGAAAATCCTCCGACAACAGGTATTGTTTTTTTTAAGAATAGAGAATCTATTGTTTTTGATATTCTCAATCTAGTTGTATCCATTAATGGTTTAGACTCACCATATTTGGAATCAGTAACAATCCCCACTTCTTTTCCAGTAAGTGGAAGTGATTTTTTCCCCAAATCATTGATTGCTGATGAAATTAATTTTATTGATAATCTTTCACCAAAGGAAATCAGATAATCCATTGATCTGGGAGTAATTTCACCTAGTAATACCATTCCGTCAATTAATGCAAGAAGTTCAGAAAAATCTTGATCTAGTTTTTTTATTGTTTTTTTTTGTAAATCTGATTTTTTGATTGTTTGTTTTACTAATTGTTTATGCCTGTTGATAATTTTTGATGCAAGTTGCTCTGCTTTTGATTTATCTTCTTTTTTTATAGACTCAGATATTTCTATGAGATCATCGGTGGTTCCATTAACTGCAGAACAAACAACAACAATTTGATCTTTTTTTGATAATTGATCAATGTATTTGGCCATAGATTGTATATCTTTTGAGGTGGAAATTGATGTCCCACCATATTTTATTACTAATCTCAACTCAAAATACTAGAGTTGTTTAATCTTTAAATGCTTTAACTTTCTACACGTGGAGCCAAGTAGAAGTGAATTCTGCCAATATTTGCTACCTTGAATTCAATTCTCAGAGGTTTTGCGCTTGAAAATTCACATGTAATAAAGCCTACAGTAGTTCCTACTGCTTTTACAACTGGATTAAGATATTCAAGGCTGTAAGTACCAATACTGTCCTCTTTTGAAGAAATTTCTTCAATATCATCATCGTCCTTATCAAGTTCAATTATAACTTCACCAGAATCGCCTTTGCCTGAAAAATCTCCCTTTGAATCAGATGTATGTATTGTGAGATAATCAGATACAACTTGAACATCACCAAGTATTTTGTCAAACTTTGAAGACGATAAAATGATTTTGGAATCATATGGAATTTTTGGTAATGGTGTATCAGTTGCAGAGCTTTCAATTAAACGCATTTTGTATTTTTTATTTTTTCCAACTGTTACAAGTAACATGTTTTGTTCAGATATACTAATTTCTATGCTGTCTTTTTTATCTGCTCTTTTGATAAGTTTTGAAAATTCGTCTATTCTTACTCCAAATTTAATATCACTATCACATTCATATTTTTCAAATGCAGAGTTAGGCCATGATATATCAATTAGTGCAACATGGGATGGATCCATTCCTCTAAAAGTAATTCCTTCTGTAGTTGCAACAAAAGTAGCTTCTTCAACAAGTGTAGATATTGCAGATATGATTGCCTTTAAATCGTCTGAACCATTTGTTTTTGCTTCAAAAGTCAAATCAGTTTTCTTGTGTTTAAGTTCCAGTTAAACGTTATGCGTAATCACGCCAAGTGTATTTACATTTTTGACAACGATAAAATCTAGTTGTAGGTTCATCTGCACTTCTTGTTTGAAACATCCACCAAACTGCTTCGTCATGTCCACATTTTTCACAATCTAATTTGATTGTTGGATTTGTATCTTCACCTTCGGTTCCTTCAAATGCTAATAGTGAAAAATCTGGTTCTTCTTCATCAATAATTTTTTTTGTCTGTTTAACTTTTTGTCCTTCAATATAACCACACAAAGGACACTGAAGGCCGGAATCACCGTTTTTTAATTTAACCTCACATTTAGGGCAAAACTTCAATTCTAGTTTACCTGAATTTTGGAATTAAATAATTGTTTGAACTCCTTTGCCATCTTTATTGCTGAGTCAGTTGCTTCTTTAATCTCATTCAATGGTTTTGTATTTGAATTAATTCTCATCCAACATTCATTGGTAAGAGGATGTTTTACAATAACTCCTGCAAAATTGATATTTGATGCCTTTAGAAGCTCGTGTTGAATAATGTATAGAATTCCTATATCAGTCTCCGTGATTGAGAGGCTAATTTCTTTGGGTTCAGAACTGATCACTTGAGCGTTCATGTATTCAGAAAAAGCACTTATTGCGGATATAAATCATTATGAGAGGAAGTATGGCGGAAAGTAAGATTTCAGAGATCAAATTAGTAAATTCAAAGTATGAGTACTCATCTGATGAAAATATTGAAATTTACGTCCAATTTTCAGTTGAAGGTGGTATTAGAGATGTATTTAATGAGGTAAATTGGACAAAAGCATACAATAACAATGACGTTTCCTTTAAAATGAAATATGGTATAAAATTAACATCTGGTGGGTTTAGGAAGAAAGAATTAGGTAGAACTATTGATACTTATAGAAAGGCATCAATTTTTTGGACAAGAAATCCAAAGCTTGTCAATCCAATGAAAAATAGAAGAATTTGGGTTCAGGTGGCCAAAAATTTTGAGCCATTTATCAGACTTTCCGAAGAAGAGGTAAAACAAGAATTATTTGATTTTAATGAGAGATTTGTATTCAAAGCATCAGATTTAGGAAAAGGTAAACACAAGATTGGATCTGAAGTGTTTGCATCATGGCAAAAACACGACTATACGGAAACTGGAAATATAAAAAGTAGTTCTAATGAAATTGAGATCACAGTCAATTAGGGATATAAGTAACATTTTTTGAGTAATTAATATGGCAAAATATGATGGCCTTTTAGGACAACCAGTACTTGAAGTAGAAGAACCTGATAAAGAAGAGGGAATTACCTTTATCTTTAAGGACAACAGATTTTTGTTCATCAAAGCTGTTGATGGAGAGATTGAGACCGTATCGATACCAGAATAGGTGAAAGCAAATGGAAAAATTTGATCAGATTAAAATGTTAGAACTTGTAAAAGTAGAAGATCCTGATTCAGATGGTGGATTGACTCTAATTTTTCAAGAAAATAAAACCTTGAAGATTAAAGTTGTCGATGGTAAATTAGTTTCAGAGTTTGTATAAGCTAGTTCTTTACATGTTTTTCATAAAATCCAATAGCTAGCTCTTGTACTTCTGATTGAATAGAGCCAGGTCTTGCAACTCGGATTTTATTAATTGCATTGATAGCTGAAAACTTTTCATATTTTACAAAATAGCAAGCAAGAATTGTTCCTGCTCGTCCCATTCCTGCAGCACAATGAACCATTACAGCTTGATTGTTTTTTATTTGTTCATGAATAAAATCTACTGCTGAATCTATTTTGTCCATATCAGGTGCAGTAAGATCTGGAGTAGGAACATGTAGATAATCAATATTTTTTACCCAATTGTCAGGTAAAGGATTTTCGGTCATTGTAACAATTGATTTTACACCTTGATTTAGAAGCCACTCAAATTCATCAAAACTTGTTGGAATTCCTGAACCAGCTAATTTTTCTTCAATTAACCAAGAGAAGTTAGTTGGTTTTTTTGTAATTTTTCCATATACTTTTCTCCAAATATTTCCAGGCTTACTCATATTAGATTATAATGTTTTTCTATATTTTTAGTATTGCGAAATTAAATAGATGTAAGTTATGATGCTACTGCCCTTACAGGTGAGCCTGTCGCATCTTTAATCTTTAATGGCAAAATTGTAAAACTGAATTCTTTGGACAAAATTTTATTCAGATTTGATAAATTTTCTACTATCAAAATATTGTTTTTTGACAAAATATTGTGAACATTATATGATTCATCTTTTCCAAGATCTATACTTGGAGAGTCTATACCAACAAGATTGACCTTTTTTAATGCAAGATATTTGGCAGCAGATATAGTTAATCCAGGATTCTCAGTAAAGTAGTTGTTCTTGCTTAGATTTTTTTGCCATCCAGTAAAGAAGAAAACAGTGGAATTGGTAGGAATTTTACCATTCTTTTTTTCGAATAAAATAATATCTAGTTTGGTTATAGATTCATTCTTAGTTTTTTTAAGTTTTATTAGAATGGCTTTTCCCATGAGTCTATCAAGTGGAATTTGATGAATTTTTAGACCATTTTTAATGAAATGGTATGGTGCGTCAATATGAGTACCAATGTGTGAACTAAAAAATAATAATTCAAGATTATATCCGTTATTTTTAATATCAGACCAAAGAATGAATTGAGGTTTTGGAGACCCAGGAAAATTTGGAATGGAACTGGATATTGTAAGTGTAAGATCTACTGGTTTCATATCATGATGTAGTATTAGTAATTAATCAATTTTTGATCTATGAAAGGTTAAATACTGTTTGATGAAAAACTTTCATGTGTCTACAGCATATGTTCTGTTAAATTCCGACTTGGGATCAGATGAATCAATCATCAATGAAGTAAAGCAAGTTCTTACTAATGAAGATATCAAATTTGAGATTCAAGGAGTGTACGGTGTATATGATATTGTGCTAAAATTGTCCTCTGATGATGCAGAAAAACTTAGAGGGATTATTACCAATAAGATCAGAAAAATTAGTAAAGTTCAATCTACATTGACCATGATGGTAATAGAAGAACAAGAAAATTCATAGTTTCTTTATCGCATCAATTACCTGTAATATTTGAGATTCATTATTAAAAAAATGAGGCGATATACGTACGATCTTTTTTTTCATAATTTCTCTAACAGCTAAAACAATATTTTGTTTTTCAAGTTTATCTACAATTTTTTGTGAATCAAATCCGTTAATGTTAAAAGATACAATACTAGTTCTGTTGTTTGGATCATCCGGCCCATATAAAATAATATTGGGTATTTTTGATAGTTCTTCCCTTAAGATATTTGACATGTATTGATTTTTTTTACGAATGTTTTCTATTCCAAAATTTAGTAAATAATTTACAGATGATTCTAATCCAACAATTCCAACATAATTTCTAAAACCAGTTTGGAATTTATCAGGTAGGTTCTTGAAAGCAATATTTGAATCATCATACATAATTGCAGATTCACCACCAACAGTGATTGGTTCTAATAGTTCACTTGATTTTCTATTGCAATAAAACAAACCAGTTCCCATTGGACCACATAGCCATTTAGATCCATTAAACGACATGAAATCACATTTAATTTTGGAGACATTAGTATCTGGTATACATCCAATAGTTTGTGCACTATCTATAAAGAATGGTACTTTACCATGAAGAATTTTTCCTATTTTATCTACAGGTATTATGGAACCCGTATTGTATAATGCATGACTTAGAGCTACTAATTTTGTATTGTCATCTAGAGACGATTGTAAATCATCTAATTTGAAAAAGCCATTGTTATCAATAGGAAGGCTTTTTACCGAAATTTTAGATTTTAATTTAATCCAAGGGTAAAAATTTGCATGGTGTTCATGTGCCATTCCACGGATCACGATATTAGATTTATCATTAAAAGAAAAACCATTTGCCACAATATTAATTCCATCAGTTGTGCTTTGAGTAAGAATAACTTCATCAGGTTGACAAGAAATTATTTTTGAAATTGTTTTTCTTACATTCCTTAGTTTTTCAGCAATAAATGGTTCTGATTCTTTGGAATCAGGTCCCATAGAATTGTATGACATTAGAAAATCTGTCATTGCTTCAATGCTTTGTGAGGGCATGAGAGAGATAGAGGCGTTATTTAGATAGATTTTTTCAGAATGTTGAAAGTCATCTGAAATATCTTTTGATATCAAATTCATTATTATATCTGTAAAATGCTAAAATTGTGTTGGATAAAAGTCCTAAGCAAGTTTTAGATAATAATTTAACACATATTCAAAATGAATTTGAGCAAAATAATCCAAGTATAGTTTTATGCTCAGAACCTTTCCATAAAGCAGAATTTCTAATCAGATTAATCAATGCAACTAAAGAACCAGTTATTTTTGTAGATCTGGATTTGCTTTATTCGGGTTATGTTGAATCTGGGATGATTCATAAGAAGAAAAATGTAATAATTTTTTGTCCCAACAAAACAAATTGGAAAGAAAAATTGTCAGAAATCATCATAAAGGCATCAGAGAAAAAATTTCTTGTTATAATTGATTCTTTCAATGGAGTATACAATATGTTTGATGATCTTGAATCTGCAATATTTGTAAATTCATGTATAATGTTACTCTCATCCATTGGAAAACAAGTAGAAACTTCAGTTATTGTGGTAGCAATGGCAAGAAAAAAAGAGAATAACAAATGGACGCTATCACCAGGAGGGAAACAGATTATTAAATCAGAAAAAACAGGAGTTTATTTTCTTAAAAAAATTAAAAACGCGATAATTATTGGCAATATTAAGAAAACAGATGGAAATTCAAATGTATTCAGAATAGAACAAACATCTATCAAGGTATAATTTTGCGATCAAAAATTGAAACGCCGTTATAAAAATTGAAACGCCGTTATAAGACAATTTTTTTAGGTAAATTATATTAAGAAGAAAACAAGAAACAATTTTGTTATGCCAGTAGGAATTATTCCAGACATTAGCGAACAAATGTGTATCGGATGCGCACTATGTGTAGAAATCTGTACCACATTAGGTCCAGATGTCCTTAGAGTAAAACCAGTTGAAGGCTGGAAGAGAGGCAAAGCATTTGTTTTCTACCCAGAAAGATGTATTTCTGATGGTGCATGCATTGGTGTATGTCCAACAAAAGCAATTTTCTGGATGAGACCAATGGACTTTACTGTTGGACAACCAGTTCCACTCTACAAGAACTCAGTCTTCATCAAAGGTTGGACTGAATTAATCGATTAGATTAGTTCAATCAATTTTAATTTCTTTTTATTATTTTAAATTTTTACTGCGCCAGGTTTGTTGTTTGATTGTTTTGGTTTTTTCATTATCCAAAAGAATGCAACAATAAAAAGCACTCCAGGAATAAGAATAATGAAAATCATTAATTCATAATAAGTTGAGAGTCTCTGTGCTGGTTTTATATGATAATCTTCATGCGTAATCTTTTCTGGATTGTCATAAACTACTGAGGTAAAATCAACTGATCTTTGTTCTTTATCTTTCACATCCCCTTTCACAGTTACACTTTCTTCAGCAAATATTGAAGAAGCATGAATTCCTTCTATTCTTATTATAATTGAACCAGAATCACTAAAAATAAAATTTCTATAATCTCCTCCAATTTGACTTAGCCCCTCATCTCGAAAAATTTCTTTTCCACTTTGAAATATCACAAAATTATATTTCATGTCTGCTAGATTCGAATTTGTTTGAGGATTATAGAATTGATATACAAATTGAATTTTTTCATGCGTTTTAATTACTGGTGGATCCCATGATAAATTGACTTCTACATCTAAATCTGGAGTATATTGTAAAAGTGGTAATTCAACTTTTGTACCGGTAGCATCATGTGGAAAATCAGGAATTAATTTTTCAACAATGATAACACCTTCCATCCAGGGATGAATAGTACAAAAGTATTGAAAAGTACCAGGATCTTCAAACGTGTATGACCACGATTCGCCTGGCATGAATCGACCGCTGTTAAAATAATCATCAGGTGTTCCAAAATTATCACTCATCCATCCAAATCTTCCTGAACCTTCTCCACTGGTAACTGTGTGACCTTCTCTATCATCATTATACCAAGTAATTGTATCGCCAACAAGAATAGACATCTGAGGAGGATCATACCAGACAATAGCAGGAGTGTTTAATTCAGGATTGTATGCTCCAAATGGAATATCAACTACATATTCTTCAGCATGAACAATAGATGTTGATGCAAAGGCAAGAAATATCATAAATAAAATTAGAAATTTCATGTTTTTTAGACAGGAATTAGTTAATTAAATACTTCATGTTGTTTTCATTAATGCGAATGATTACCAACTTAAAGAATTACTATCAGGCATAAAAAAACGCGGAAATGCTAAAAACCTCGATATTCATATAAAATGAAAACTGAAATAAATTGTTGATCTCGTTTAACCTTGGTAAAAAACTCATTTTTTTGGTACTAATTGTATCAGTTATTGTTCTTTCAATTACAGGATTTCTTAGTTTTAATTATGCAGATCAGATTCTAAAGGAAAGAGCAGGAGATCAACTGTTAGGAGAATCAACTGTACGAGGAGATACTCTAAGATTGCTTTTTGAATCAAGAATTGAGCAGAATAATATTCTTGCAAGTGATCCAATGATTCAACTTTTAATTTCACAAATGAATGATGTCCCTGAAAATGAATTTAAAGAGATCAAAGAGATTAATCGTAGAGACTTTTTAATTCAAATTCAGGCATTTCAAGAACTTATAGGATTTTCCATAGGATTTGAGGATGTAAAAATAATTGGTAACAATGGAAAAGTTTTCTTTTCTCTTGTAGGTAATTCGGATGAGGATTTTACTGAAAACCCATTTTTTCAAAGAGGATTAAAAGAATCGTTTATTAAATTTGAGCCTACAGAGTCTGGCAAAAAAATGGTTGTTGTCTCACCTGTTTATACAAATGATAGTAAAAAGGGAGATGAGCCAATTGGGGTAATAATTTCAAGAATGCGAACAGCGGCAATAGACAATGTTTTCCAAAATAGAAGTGGATTAGGAGAAACCGGAGAATCGTATATCGTAAGTGATAAATTTTTGATGTTATCTGAATCTAGATTTTATGATGATGCAGTGTTTAATCAGAAAGTAGACACTTTAGGTGTACAAAAATGCTTCAACGAGGGTGAAGATTATTTAGGATTTTATAAAGATTATAGAAATATTACAACCTATGGTTCATCTTATTGTGCAGATGACTTAGGGATTGTTTTGGTAGTAGAGATTGATAAATCAGAAGTAGAAAAGCCGATAAACATCCTTCAAGAAAGAATTTTTCAAACAGGGATAATAATCACCATAATCATGGGTGTTATTGCTTTTGTAATATCAAAATCAATTTCCAAACCATTAATAAAATTAAAAATAGCGGCAAATAAAATTTCAAGCGGAAATTTTGATGTTAGAACCAACATCAAAACTGGAGATGAAATTGAAGAATTATCAAATGCATTCGATTCAATGGCACAAAAGCTACAAGAATCATTAATAGAGATCAAACAAAAAGAAGAGGTCATTAGGCAGCTTGAAGGAAATATGTTGCTAAAATTTTCTCAACATGAACAAAATGATTGTGTTGGAGTAATTGACATGTCAGATTCTACTAGAATATCATCTAAATTATCTGATCAGGATATTACCAAATTGTATGAAATATTTCTAAATTTTATGGCAAAAATTATTCAAGAACATAATGGTCAAGTAGTTAAAAATATTGGGGATGCCCTAATGTTCAGATTTTCAAAGATCAACATTAAAGATGATGCAATATTGAAAAATATTTTAGAATGCTGTTTATCTATGATTGAAGCTCATGGGAGATTACAAGTACAGCTCACAGCTGCAAACTTACCTAAATTAGATTACAAAATTAGTTTAACATATGGTTCTGTAAAGGTGGCTGAGAGTACTACTTCGCATATCAGCGACATCTTTGGTCCTACAGTCAATCGATGTTTTAAGATTAATTCTCTTTGTCCAAAAAACAGTTTAGTTATTGGTGAGAATATGTATAAAATGGTAAAGAAACTTACTGGATACGAGTTTATGGAATTATGTGTAATTGAATTAAAGCAAAAATATGATTATAACGTATTTGAAGTTAGAAGGGCAGGATTGGATGGATTTGGAAGAAAATAATATACTTACCAGCATAGATTCGTCCTTTTTGAAAAATTGAAGGTCTTAATTAGTTAATTTTTTGAAAAACCTAATTTTGAGGCCCAACCAGTTTTTTGTTTTTTAATAGGTTTCTTGGAGAGATTATCTAACATTTCATATGTAATTGTAAATCCATGTCCAACCATAGTAGCATCTTTTAAATAATTTTCTTTGTTTGGAACAAATTCATCAGCTAAATCTTTAATTCGTTTAGTTTTGAGATCAAACATTCTAATTTTTTTACCATTTTCAAGTTTGATTATTGCATCACCGCTTAATCCTTGAATTGAAAAATTTTCAAAAAATCGTATTGAACCACCTTGTTTTAATTCAATTGTAGAATCATAAGTGAGTTTACCTCCATAAAACAAAATTTCACGTGCAGATAGTGTTACATCATCTTCAACATTAAGAACAATGATAGAATCAGCTTCTAGTAATACAGTATTAACAACATTTTCAGCAATAATCTTTCCATTTGGAGCAGAGATACATGTTTTATGTTCCTGGATTTGAAAAATGCCTACTCTTCCGTCTAGATCTTCAACTCTATATTTTCTACCATAAACATTTCCTACGACAACATTTCCATGATCAACAGTTAACCTAGCACCATTATCAATTTTGTATTTATTTTCTAAAGGATCAATAAATTTGAAATCTCCTTTAGTCAAATGGATATTTGTTTGATATTCCTGTGTCCATGATGGACTGGTTATACTTCCTTGCATAATTATTGGACCATCATAAGTTAAACTTCCTGCCATAAAATTTCCTTTAATTGATAAAGTACCTGTTGCTTTTCTTTCTAATTCCATTTCACCAAGAGTTTTTGATCCAAATAATCTGATTCCAGTTGAATTAGTTCTGTTTAGTGCAGCTGCCCATTCTTCAGCTGTTTTCATTTCTTTGAATAATTCTTGACCAAGTATCTGATTTTTCCTTCTAACATCAGATTCAGTATCTTCAGAATAAACTCTTGAGTTTTTTATTTTTTCAATATCGGTATCAGGATATTTTTTTCCAATTTTTAGATCGTCATATGCTTGTTTAATTTTGATAAATTGTTCATTTTCTCCTCCTCGATCTGAGTGAAATTGAAGGGCCAATCGTCTAAATGCATCTCGAATTTCTTTTTCAGTAGAACCTTCAACTATTCCTAAAATATCGTAATTATTTTCTACCATTACTTACACCATTAAAGTTATTTCTTTATATCTTCCATACTTGTAGGTTATTACATATAAAACATCAAGGATTTAAAAACATACAAAAAATAAGATCTGCTTATTTTACAATTAATACTGGGATCTTTGTTTTGTGCATGACATAATTTGATGTACTTCCAAGAAATGTCTCTTTAGCTCCACCTACTCCTCTAGCGCCAATAACGATCATGTCAAATTTTCCTTGTTGTGCAAATTTAACAATTTCAGAGCCAGTGTGACCTCCTCCAGTTTTATATTTAAAAGTGGCACCAGCTTTTTGAGATTTGTTCATTGCAGGACCAATAGCTTTAACGGCTTTTTTCTGTGCATCGTCTTTCATTTTTTGCGTATATTTTATTCCTGCTGTTAGGGGCAAGTGAAATACGTAAAAACCTGTGATTTCAGAATCACATCCTTTTGCAATTTCAATTGCCCTGTCTAATCCTCTAATTGAGTTCGCAGAACCATCAAGAGGCACCAAAATTTTATTGAATTTTACCATGTTGAAGTTTCAAATGATTCTAATATAAAATGGATCATTAATTTTCAAGATTAAGGTTACAAAATATAATCAAAATTGAAAATTATATCTTCTCTTTTTATACAAAATATCTTGCAAGAAAAGAATGTCAATAATTGATTTTTCAAATAAGCCTATTTCGATTCTGAAAAACTCATCAATTTCAGACGCCATTAGAATGCTATTAAACACAAAAGTTAGCAGATTAGTTGTTGTTGATAGTGGTAAACATATAGGAATAATTACTGAGAAAGATATTGGTTTGTTTTTATTTTCTGAAACTTCGATTCAAGGACTGGAAGATATACCTATTACAAAAATTATGAAATCGATTAAATTTATAGATAAAGGAATTACTCCTAAGGAATCTGCTCGAATTATGATTGAGAACGGTATTAGTTCATTGGCTATTGGAGAAAATGAAAAAGTTGAAGGAATTTTTACAAAAAGTGATCTCATAAGATTTGTCGCTAAAAACTTTCCAGGTAAAAGGAGGGTAATGGATTTTATGACTCATGATTATGAATTTACTCATACCGCTGCTCCTTTGTACAAAGTTGTAAGAAAGATGTTAGAAAAGAAAATATCAAGAATTATTGTAAAAAACCAGAATGAGGAAGCAGTAGGGATAATATCATTTAGAGACTTGTTTAGAATTTCAATTGAACTTGGAAGTGAAGAAGACTATTCTGAATTCAGTATTACAGATAATATAAGACATGGATTTCTTTCAAAAGAAGGATTTGGGAATATTTCGTTGGCAAGAGACATAATGACTAAAGGACTAATCACAGTAAAATTTAATGAGGATCTGGCTGCTGCGTGTGAAATTCTTTTGGAAAATAATGTTAGTGGACTAGTTGTACTTGACGGCAATAATGGCATTTCAGGAATTCTCAGTAAAACTGATGTGACCAAAGCCCTAGTATCAATATGAAATGGCATTTTGATGATTTTATTTATGGTTCAATAGATGGCGCGGTAACAACTTTTGCCATAGTTACAGGTGTAATTGGAGCATCACTACCTGCAGGAATTATTTTAATTTTAGGATTTGCAAATTTAATTGCAGATGGATTTTCAATGGCTGCTGCAAATTATCAAGCGTCAAAGGCACGAAATGAATTTGTTCAAATGAAAAGAAGACAAGAAGAGTGGGAGATTGATAATTTAGCAGAACAAGAAAGAAATGAGATTAGAGAAATTTACAGAGAAAAAGGATTCAAAGATGAACTACTTGAAGATGTTGTACAAATCATTACATCGAGAAGAAAAGTTTGGGTAGATACAATGATGAAAGAGGAACTTGGATTAATTGAAGATGAAAAGAACCCAATGGATAGTTCTGTGAGTACTTTTATTGGTTTTAATATAATAGGATTAATTCCACTAATACCATTCATAGTTTTTATGATAATTGGAATTGAAGAAAACTCGGAGGCTTTCACTTATGCTGCAGTTTCTGTTCTTGTTGCATTTTTTCTAGTAGGGATGATCAAAGAAAAAATGGTTAAAAAATCAATGATACGTTCAGGTATTATCACATTAATTATTGGTGGGATTGCAGCAATTGTTGCATATTTCGTAGGGTACGGATTAAATTTCGTTGTTTCTTAAGATTGGTAAATGTCTGAATTAAAGCGCCATATGGGACTTTTTCAGCTTACAATGTATGGCGTTGGATTGATTCTTGGTGCAGGAATTTACGTACTACTAGGCGAAGCTGTAGGTTTTGCTGGAGATTCAGTGTGGATTGCATTTGTTTTAGGATCGGTTGTAGCATTATTTGCAGGATTTAGTTATGCCGAATTATCATCAATATTTCCAAAAGCTGCAGCAGAATATGTTTTTGTTAAAAATGCCTTCAAAAGTAATTTTTTTGCATTTCTGATAGGATGGTTAACATCGATTACATCTATCATTACTGCTGCTACGGTATCATTGGGATTTGGCGGATATTTTGCTGAGTTTGTAGATGTTCCAATTATTATTTCTGCTATTGGCTTGTTAGTTGTTCTTTCTGTAGTAAATTTTATAGGAATAAGAGAGTCTGCTTGGACTAATACTATTTTTACATTAATTGAAGCTTCTGGATTAATACTAATTATTGTAATTGGTTTTACATTTAGTAACCCAGAACCAGTAAGTTATCTTGAAAGCCCATCTGGATTTACTGGAATAGTTATTGCGTTTGTTTTGATATTTTTTGCATTTATTGGGTTTGAAGATATGGCAAATATAGCTGAGGAGGTAAAAAAGCCGAAAAAAATAATTCCAAGAGCAATAATTTTGTCGGTTTTAATATCCGGAATAATATACATACTAGTTTCTTTGGCGGTAGTTAGAGTAGTAAATTGGGAAGAGCTTGCTACTTCAGCAGCACCAATGGCATTAGTAGCTGAAAGGGGTCTAGGTTCAGAGGCTCACATCTTACTTTCTTCCATTGCACTTTTTGCCATAACTAATACTGTTTTGATCACAATTGTTGCAGGATCTAGAATGTTTTATGGGATGGCAAGAGAGAAAGTTTTTCCTCAAATACTAGAAAAAATTCATTTCAAAACAAAAACACCATGGATTGCAGTTATTGTGATTCTGATTGCTTCAATAATATTTACATTGGTAGGAGATATCGTAATTGTTGCAAATATTGCAGTTTTTGCAATTGTGATAACTTTTGCATCAATAAATTTGGCAGTAATTGTTTTACGGTATACAGAACCTGATATTGAACGAAAATTTAAAGTCCCAATAAACATTGGTAAATTTCCTATACTTCCATTATTTGGAGTAGTAATTTCAATCTATATGGGTTTTCAATTTGAAATTGAAATCATACTTGCAGGGATTTCGATAATTGGAATAGGCGGAATATTTTTTATTATTTTTAAGAATAAAAAAATTGATAGTGATATTAAAGAATAAATTTAAAAGGACAAAAATTGTGTTTGTTTTTATTTCATATCAGAATATCTTATACGTAATAATGTAATCAAACCAACGTGCAATTAAATGAATTTGATTTATGAATTATATTTGGTGCGATAATTGGGATTTCATTATCTATTGATCTTGGCCTTATAAACAAAATCAGGTCTAAACTCAAAAATAAATTTGAAAGCGTAGAAACAATTAACACTGATGAGGAGTTATCATTCAAACAATCTCTAATATGAAGTGTGATTTGGATAATTCTTGCAGGGATTTTTGCATGGTCATTTTCTTGATATTTGGTGAGCATAAAACATTAGAAGTTTTTACAGGATATGTCTTAGAAGAATCTCTTAGTATTGATAACATGATGTTATTTTTACTTGTTTTTACAACAATAAGAATTTCTTACAAATATCAAAAAAGAATCCTTTCAGTAGGAATTCTCAGTGCAATATGTATGAGAATTTTTGTAATTTTGATAGGTGCATCATTACTTGATAATTTTCATTGGATGATCTACGTATTTGGAGTAATTTTATTGGTTGGGGCTTTTAGAATGATATTTCAAAGAAAAGAAGATAAAATTGATCTTGAAAAAATATGGCAATCAAATTTTTAAAAAAATTTATGTCTGTCAGAACAGAAATGGCTGAACAGAAATTTTTTATTAAAATAAATGGCGTATTATATGCCACGCTTCTTTTTGTAGCATTAATAATTATTGAAATGACTGATCTGGTTTTTGCAATGGATTCTATTCAGCTGTTTTGGCAATAACTACTGATCCATTTATTGTAATTACATCAAATATTTTTGCAATTTCAGGTCTCAACATTATATTTTTTGATAAGTAATGTGATTCATAAATTATATTATCTTAAAATAGGTTTGATTGTTTTATTGTTTTTTATATCTATAAAGATGATAATTTCTGAATTTTATAAAATTTCAACAATTGTGTCGTTCATAATCATTGCTTCGGTATTAAGTGCAGTAATCAGTGCATCAATGATTAGGACATCTAAAATTAATAATAAAACATGACACTGAATTTTAAAAAATGATAGTATATGTCAAACACTAATTATTTCTGTTTAGATCTTACGATTGCAATTATTGCAATACTGATACCAATAGATCCTAGCCCAATACCCACATATTCTATGTTTGTGGGTTTTTCTTCAAGGTTTTTTACTGATTCTTTCAAATTATGCATATCTGAAATCAATGCAGTATGACCATCAATAATTTGATTTAATGTAAGATCTGTTGGTTCCGGAAATTCAATGTATGAGCGTTCTTCGACTTTTGGAGGATGCATTGATAGACTGATCGGTGTATCTTTAATGGTTCCCAAAATATTTGCTTGATAAAATCCAGAAACAGTTGGATTGACAAATGCATAATATTTTCCTGAAATGTTATGATCAGGAGATAATGGAAGCATAATACTTTCATCTTGATATATCAGTTGGATTTTAATCGTTTTTTTTAATTCCGGAATTCCGTTTTTAAAAACTTGATCTTTTAGATCTAAATCAGGTTCAAGTGGACTAACATAGAATTCAATTGCATTGGTTTCTCCGGAAACAACAGGTTCATTCATCCAACCAATTTCTACTCTATATGGACCAACAGAATCAATTGTATGTGCATAAGCAACTCCAGAAAAAAATGACGTGATTAATAAAGATAATATGAAGACTTTGAATTTCAATACTAAAAAAGTACAAATCTTATTTTAAAAACCTTTTAGTTAATTTCATCATAAGGATTTGATTTTAGGATTTTGTTATTTGTAATGGTTATGCATCTGCATACATCGAAACTTCCCATGCCGTTGGAGTTTGTGCAAACGAGGTATATTCTTTGTATTTTATTTCTGTGTATGCATTAAGAAAGTCTTGTGTAAAAATGTCCTCTAAGAAATTTGAATCACTGCCCAAAGAATCAAGTGCGTCCTTTAAAGAGACTGGCAAGGAGCCAATTTTGTATTCTCGTTTCTTTTCTGAAGAAAGCTTATACACATTTTCTTTAACAGGATCACCAGGATCAATTTTATTTTTAATTCCATCTAATCCTGCTAATAACAATGCAGCTTCTAAGAGGTAGATGTTTGCAGTTGGATCTGGTACACGATATTCGATTCTTTTGCTTTTTTCTTGATTTCTATTATACATTGGAACTCTAATTGCTGCAGATCTATTTCCTAAACCCCAACAAACATTAACAGGTGCCTCAAATCCAGGAACAAGTCGTTTGTAGGAATTTGTTGTAGGGTTTGAGATTGCACATAAAGCTGATGCATGATTCAAAATTCCACCAATGTAATATCTTCCAGTTTGACTCATTTGTGCTTGATTATCATCTTTATCATACATTACATTGATTTTTTCATTCCATAAGCTTTGATGAGTATGCATGGCTGATGCATTATCACCAAAAATTGGCTTAGGCATAAAAGTTGCAACTTTATTTTTTCTTTTAGCCTTAACTTTAACTAAATTTTTGACTGTAATTACATTGTCTGCCATGATAATCGTTTTATCATAAACTAAATTGATTTCACATTGACCTGAAGTAGCTACTTCATGATGTTCTGCCTCTACTTTTACTCCAAAATAATTATATAAATCATCACAAACATCTTTTCGAAAAGTATTGAGTGTGTCTTTTGGTTGTGATGGATAGTACCCTTCTTTAAGATCTATCGCAGTACTTACATTTCCTTTTGCCCAAGGTGACTCTTTAGATTCAATAGAGTAACCAGATCCACCTCCAGAATGAGTTGCAGCGTAGGGAGATGGATAAACATTGATTGCATCAAAAATAAAAAATTCAATCTCAGGACCCCAATTAGTATGAGTCAATCCGAATTTTTGGAGTTTCTCTACTGCCTTTTGTGCAATGCCTCTTGAATCTCGATTATATCTTGACTCTTTATTTGTACTGCCATCATATATATCACAAAATATTCTTGCGTTCTTTCGATTTCCAGGATCATAATCATTTGGAAGAATTTTAAATGAATTTGGATCTGGCATTAAAATCATGTCAGAATCATTTATTCCTTTGAATCCAACAATTGAACTTGCATCTAACTTTTCAAGACCGTTAACAAAACTGTTTTTGTCAATTGCATAACTAGGCATTCCAACATTATGAAGTTCACCAAAAATATCTACAAACCAAAAATCAATAAATGATATGTTTTCATCTTGTATAGTTTGTAACACTTGATCTGAGTTCATTTGATATTTCTTGTAAATTAGTTTACTAATGTTATCTTGTAAGATAGATTTGTCAAGTTAGTCAGGTTAATTCTAAGATTCTGGATAATCATCTAGTGGATTAGACTTTTTGAAATTTTTCATCTCCTCATCAAAGAAGAATTTTTCAGTAAGTGCAGGTTTCAAATCGTCTAACCAAATTGCTTTTTCATCATACTTTGCAAAAAATGGAATTTGTACCCAGGCAGGATTTCTACCTTGTAAAAATCTCAAAACAATTACTTTTTGATTGTTGAGATCTGCAGTTCCAATAATATGCACTTTGCCTGGAGTTGCAGACATGCTTGGTCCACGAACGGTTCTAGCTAAACCACTTACTGATGAATATGCCTTTTTGAAAATCTGATATGCTTTGACTAGTGGAAGGCCAAAGTAATGTTGGGCACCAGTATCTCTAACTACAAACATGTAATATGGAATACATCCCAATTGAACCTGTTTACTCCACATTTTTGCCCACATCTCTGCATCATCATTAATGTGCGCTAGAAGAGGTGATTGGGTTCTAATTTGAGCACCAGTTGTCCTTACTGCCTTTATTGCTTGTTTTACAGCATCTGTTGATAATTCATTCAGATGATTAAAGTGAGCCATAAATGCAAGATGTAGTTCATGATCAGTAACCTTTCTAAAAATATCCAACATTTCTTGAGAATCAGAATCTGTCAGAAATTTATAAGGCCAGTATGCAAGTGATTTTGTTCCAATTCTAATTGTTTTTAGATTTGGAAGTTTTGCATCAATTAATACATCAATGTATTTTGAGAAAACTTTTGCTTTCATAATCATTGGATCACCACCTGTAAAAAGCACATCAGAAATCTCTGGATGCTCTCTAACATATTGAACAAGTTGTTCTCCCTCTTGCATTGCAAATTTCATTTCATCCATTCCAACAAATTGAGGCCACCTAAAACAAAAGCTGCAATATGCATGACATGTCTGACTTTGGCTAGGAAAGAAAAGACAAGTTTCCTTGTATTTGTGCTGCATTCCATATAATTTGGTTCCATCTTTTAAAGTCGGAACGTTGAGATCCATTTGACCTGCAGGATGTGGATTTAATTGTAAACGAATTTCATTTGCAATTGCTGTTATTTCGTTTTTGTTCAAGTTATTTTTTAAAGCATTTGCCATTTTTTCATAATGCTCTGATTTTAGCATGCCTTTTTGAGGAAAAGTTAGAACAAATATTGGATCATTGGGAATATTATTCCAATCGATTAATTGTTCAACAACGTAATTGTTTGCTTTAAATGGTAAAACATTTCCTACAACTTCCATTTCAAATTGAGTTTCTTCACCAAGATTCTGTATTTGTGGAAGAGTACGAAAATTAGACAAAGTATATGATTTTAAAGATGGTGAATTGTTCCAAACTGTAGTTTGATGGGTCATTTAGTAAATAATACATTTGCCCCTGTTAAAGGTTACAGAATTATTTAGGCACAAAAAATTTTAAATTTATAAAAATTTTCATTTATAACAATAGATGTTAACATTTGTATTCTAGAAAATAAGGAATTAGTATAAATGGCTGAAGATGAAATTATTGGAGCAGTTACAGGACAAACAGATGCATTTCAGAACGTTTTTCAATTAATTGCTTCATCTGAGGCATTACAGATTGCGTTTACAGTATTGATTATTGGAATTGTGGGAATTGTTTTAGTATATCGTTTTTTTTCAAACTGGGTTAAGACTCAAAAATTTAACTATGTAAGACCTCATCTTTCAAGGTTTGTTAGAGTTGGGGTTTTGCCATTTTTTGCAATTATTTTGATAACTAGCATGAATGTATACATTCAATCTTTTGATCTATTTAATGAGGAAGTATTACCAAATTCTGAGAAGTTAGTTGTCACAAATACAGATGGGGAGATGATAATAGGAAAAAATGAGAGGATTTTAACTCCTGCTGAAACTTTTTCAAAGATTCTAAATTCAATCAACATATTGGTAATTGGGTATTCGATTGCACATCTAATTCCTATAATTATTACAAAACGAACAAAATCTGATCTTGAGCGAGAAGATTTTGAAGCTTGGAAAGATATGAGAGGATTTCTTGATGATGATGGTGATCTATTTCATAAATTTTTCAAATGGGTTCCACCAAAAAAAACACCAGATGATATTTCAGACGAAGACTTTGAAAATAATCTCAAAACAGAAAACGGAAGAAAATTCCTTGAAGAATTTAGAACCACTAAAGGATTGCCAATTGGGAGTTATGAACAATTAGTAAAAGATCCATTTGAAGAGTGGAAAAAATCTGAGAGAGCAAAATATACAGATTATTTGGAAAAATGTGTTTCTGGAGATAATCAATCTGGGAAGAAATTGAGATTAGGACAAGAAGAAGAGGAGGTTTATCCAATTGATACATGGAGGGAAGAAAAAAGATTAGAGGGGTTTGAACCAATAGTTCCAGGTGGAAGACCGCCAGGCTATGCAACTAGAAAAAGAAAGAATCTTCCAAAATCTATTTCTCAGATTTTACCTTTAGGAATTTTTGGTGCTGTGATTATCGGCATAGTAAGTTGGTGGGGCATAGATTTGATAGTACTTGCTACTGCTACAGGGGGCTTAGCTATAGGAATTGGTTTGGCACTACAAGAGACAATGCAAAATTATTTTGCATATATTTTGATTCGAAAAGACAAAATATTTTCTGAAGGTGAACGTATCAAGCTTGATACTGGGTATAATGGCTATGTACATAAAATTACACCAAGGGTAACATATGTTCGAGATGCACTGAATGAATCGTTTGCAATAATTCCTACAAGACAATTAGTAAGTGCTCAGATTATTAATTACTCTAAGGAAATCAAAATGGTTCCAGCACTTGTGGATGTAGGTGTTTCATATCTTAATGATCCTAAACAAGTTGCAGCAATTCTTGTAAAGGTTGGAAAACGTGTCATGAAAGAAACTGTAGATAATAAAGGAAGACATCTAGTTGTACAATTACGATGCCCATATTTAGAAAATAATAAACCAAGCTGTGGATGTGATAAAGATATTCATGTTGATATTAGCCAACCTGTTGTTAGATTTAACAAGTTTAATGATTCATCCTTAGATTTTTCATTGTGGCTTTATGTAAGAGATTACGGAGCACAATTCAAAACTAAAACTGAGATGAGGATGATTATGTACGAAGAATTCAAAAAATATGACATTAGAATTCCATGGCCAATTAGAACTGTATATCAGGGAGATGAAAAACAAGAGCAATCTGAAATTAACAAGCTCAATGATGAGAGAGCCAAAGTCATAGATAAGTATGGAATTGGAGATATTGGTCGTGGTAGTGGAGAGGATTAATCTTCTCAAAACTTAAGAATCCCTTCAAATCACGCTTTTTTGATGAGTAAATTATCTGTAATTGCAGGAAAATCATCAGAGGATTTAGCAAAAAGATTATCAAGGAAATTAGAAGCGAATTTTATAAAATCATATGTCAAAGTTTTTCCTGATGGAGAAAGTAAAATTACTTTGAGTGGAGTTTTATCAAAGAAAAAATCTATAGTAGTACAATCAATGTATCCTCCTGTAGACACAAATCTAATTCAGACACTATCTTTGATTTCAAAAGCAAAAGAAATTTCTTCAGAAGTGATCGCAGTAATTCCATACATGGGATATGCAAGGCAAGATAGAGAGTTTTTACCAGGGGAAATAGTGACAATGAAAGTTTTAGGTAAATTATTTAAAGGTGTAGGTGCATCAAAAATAATTGCTGTAGATATTCACAGTGTTATTGGTTTCAAATATTTCACTATTAAAACAAAGAATGTGTCTGCAATACCAGATCTTGCCAAATATTTTAAAAAATTGAGTCTAAAAAATCCTCTTGTAGTCTCACCTGATCAAGGTGGAAAAGAAAGAGCAAAGGAATTTGCAAAGGAATTTAATTCAGATTATATTGCTTTAGAAAAAAAACGAGATAGAATAACAGGCAAGGTAGAGATTAAAACAAAAAATATAGAAGTTGCAGGAAGAGATCTTATTTTAGTTGATGATATGATAAGTACAGGAGGAAGCATAATCAAAGCTACACAATTTCTCAAAAAGCAAAAATGTAAAAGAGTGTATGTCGCGTGTACACATGCACTTTTAATGAATAATGCAGAAAAGAAGATAAAAAAATCAGGAGTAACAAGTATCGTTAGTGCAAACACAATTCCAGGTAAAACGTCATTAGTTGATGTTTCTAACACAATTGCAAAGGCAATAATATAATGCCAGAAAGTTTTTTTGTTTTATCCAAAGATTATCTAGAACTTGCAACAGACGAAATTATTGCCATATCAAAAATGTATGACAGGTTTTCAAAAATTAAAACAATATCAAATTTAGTTATTGTTCAATCAAAAACTAATCGGGAAGAAATTGCAAAACGAGCTACTTTTGTTAAGATCTCAGGTCAAATATTACGAAAGATGTCAGGTTTGTTTTTGGATGAAGATAATTTTGAAATACTTAAAAATGCAAAGACGTTTGTTTGTAGAATAATTAATTTATCCTCAAATCAATTCAATATAATTGAATTAGAAAATTCTATGGGAGATATGATATCAAAATTCTCTCATGCAAAAGTAAAATTAGAAGATCCTGACATTACAGTTTATCTTATTTTTACCAACGAAGAAAACTTTTTTGGGTTTTCAAAACGAGTTAAAGAAGTAAATAGACCGATAAAGATCAAAAAATATCCACATGAATTAGATTGGAAATTAACAAGAGTGATGATTAATTTAATAGGATTAAAGAAAAATGAAACTGTTTGTGATCCATTTTGTGGTACAGGGACTACTCTGTTGGAAGCAGAATCTATGGGAATTCATGCAATTGGATTAGATTTTGATGAAAAAATGTGTGAAATGTCTAAAGAAAATCTAAAGGCAAATAGATACAAATCACAAGTTATTCAGTCTGATTTTCAGGAATTATCAAAAATGGCTGAAAAATTTGATGGTATTGTAACTGATCTACCTTATGGGACATCTTCAAAAACATCAGAAAAACCTCAAGAAATTTTAAAGAAATTGTTTTCTATTATACCTCAAAGAAAAAAAATTGCAATTATGTATAAAAAAGAATTAGATAATAATTTGAAATTAAGTGGATTAAAAAAATATCATATTTATAGACATAAAAGCTTGACAAGAACAATATTGATTAAATGAAACTTGTATTTCTAGGAACATCAGCTGCGCAACCTACTGAAAATAGAGGATTGTCTTGTGTCTGTTTAGAAAGAGATGGGGAGATTTTAATGTTTGATGCAGGAGAAGCTGCTCAAATTTCATATATGAAATCAGGGTTGGGTTGGAATAAAAAAATGAAGTTATTTGTTACACATTTACATGGAGATCATTGTGTAGGAATTCTTGGATTACTTCAAACAATGTCTATGCAACATCGAACTGAAACATTAGAAATTTTTGGACCAAGTGGAATTGAAGAATTTATTGCAGCTAATATCAAAGTATTAAATTTTGGATTATCGTTTCCTGTTTTAATTAATATCATCAAAGAAGGAAGAGTGTTTGAAAATGAAAAATACTCAATTTATGTATCTAAAGCAAATCATTCAATAACTGCATTCTCTTATTTATTCGAAGAAAAAGATAAACCTGGAAGATTTAATCTTGAAAAAGCAAAAGAATTGGGAATACCTGAAAGTGAATTATGGAATAAATTACAAAATGGTAATGAAATAATTATCAATAATAAAATAATTACTCCAGAACAAGTATTAGGAGAAAAACGCCCAGGCAAAAAAATAGGAATATCAGGCGATACAATGCCTACAAAACAACTAGAAAAGTTTTTTGAGAATTGTGATTATCTTGTATTTGATTCAACGTTTCTAGATAAAGAGAAACAGAAAGCACAAGATACATGTCATTCTACTGCAAAACAAGCAGCAACGTTAGGAAAGAATGCAAAAGTAAAAAATTTAGTGCTGACACATTTTTCTGCTAGATATAAAGACGAGGTTGAACATTTGAAAGAAGCATTAGAAATTCATGATTCGGTGATAACTGCAAGAGATCTTTTAGAAATTGAAATCAAATAAACATGTTTGAAATAATTAAAGAGTAAATAAGATATTAAAAAAATTATATTTGTAACAGGTGCTGGAATTTCACAAGTGGAATGCCTACATTCAGAGAGAAGAATGTGGTACTGGACAAATTATGATCCAATGAAATTAGCTACAATAGAGGCTTTTTATGAAAATCCAAGATTAGTTTGGGATGGGATAATGAACGAATGGTAAATATTTTTGCAGCACAATATAATCAAGGTCATAAAGTAATTACTAAATTAGAAAAATATGTCGAAGTTGTAGTTTTGACACAGAACATTGATGGATTACATCAAAAAGGTGGAAGTACATTGTGCTAGAATTACATGGAAATATCATTAAGAACAAATGTTCTGTTTGTAAATTTAGAGACGAAGTTCTAATAAAAATCATTGAAATATACTATTATGTAATTGTGGAAATATGCTTCGTCTTGATGTAGTATGGTTTAGAGATTCTCTGTTACAAGATGTATGACAAAAAACCATATTTTTGTAAGTAAACGTGATCTAATAATAATTGTTGGTACATTAGTTGTGTCACCTGCAAATATACTTCCAATTTATGCAAAACAAAATAATGCGATATTGATAGAAATTAATCCAAAAAAGACAGAAATATCATCAGAAATAGATCTAACTATAAGAAGTATGGCTATAGTTGCATTACCTAAATTTGTATCAATTTTTAAAGGAAATTGAGTTACAAAAAGAATTTGCTTGATTTTTAAATCAGAAGAGTTCCAAGATGGAACTTGAATCGATGTTGTAAAAATATTTTTCATATATTCAATAGAGTTGAAATTTTCTCATTTATGATTTTTTGAGATGTTTCCTTTACATCAGAGATTTGATCAGTTATTTTATTGCCAGATTCCGTAATTTCATAATTAATTGAATTGGATGTCTCGTCTACAACATTATTAATTGATTGACCAATTTTTGTGTTCCACTGAGTTCGAAGCATTGAAACTAAAATTAGTTACATCATTTTTAGAATCAATCATTATTGCAGAGATAGTTGGGGGAAAATTATCAATTTCAGTTGAGAAAATCATTACTCCCAAGATAATAATGCCATCTATTATGCCTAATTTTATGAACATTTGAAAATTATTCAAAAAAATAGATTTTAGTTTAAAACTAAAGAAAATACTCAAAAAGAGTGAATTTCTAGCTAAATCTCATTAATTCTCATAAACCATCCAGTTAATAATTTCATCAATATTTGATGAAGTAATGGTTGTCTTGATTGGACCCAATGGGGATTCTTCTGCTTCCTCGCAAATTACTATTTTTTCAACAAATGCTGCTTGTTTATTGAGATAGAACCATGTTGTATCATTTTCTAAATTTTTTTCTAAATAACGACTAAAAACTTTTTGAAAACGATTGTTATGAATAGCTTGATAAATTTTTTCAAAAGATTGTAATTCTTTAGATATAGCACTAATTGAGTAACTTTCAGTTTTGATTGTAGAATATGGGAAAATATTGGAAATTGCAATTTTGATTTTATTAGGATCTTCTGAAGAATTTACCGATGAAAGCATTTCAATTTTGCAACTAATGTTTGGAATTCTCATTTAATCCAGCTTTGAATAATTTTGAAAGCAGTTTCAATTAATTCGTCTTTTGTTAAACCAACATTTGATATTACATAATCAGATAATGCAATTGAATCACTAATACCAATGTCTAATTCACGATTATCTCTTTCTTCAAAATGTTCTTTTGTTTGTGGATCATCTAATCTTCCTCTTTTTTGTAGGAAGTCAAATCTAGTATCTATTGATGCATGAATTGCTAATAATTTTACAGTACCAAATTTCCGAAGTACTTCAATTTCATCATTTGATCTTATTCCATCTATTAGAACAACATCTGCAGTTGAGGAATTTATTTGTGATTTAACTAATTCTGCAACAGCCCCTGAGCCATTTTTTTCTCTAATCTCAAGCATTAAATTTCCAAGATTATCTCGTGTTGGTTCTAGATTTCTATTTTTTGCTTCTTTTCTGATAATATTACCCATATTGATTACAGTATATCCTTTTAGTTCCAATCCTTCTGCAATAGTAGATTTGCCAGCACCTGGCATACCCGTTAGACATACTATCAATTTCGTCACAACATATCAAAAATAGTGCTTGTCTATGAAGTTATCGGAAATTATTATAAAGATACTTTAAAGAATGCTATAATGCGAACTTTTGTAGCAGTTGAAATATCAAACAACGATGTTATTAATTCTATAAGAAAGTTTCAAGACAGTATTGAAATTGATGCAAGTCCTGTAAAATCAAATAATTTTCATTTTACATTACAATTTTTAGGAGAAATTACAGATGAAACATCTAAAAAAATAATCAAAGCTCTTAATTCAATTGAATTTACAAGTTTTAGTGTAAATCTAAAAGGTGTAGGTATGTTTCCAAAACCGGAATTTCCAAGAGTGATTTGGATTGGTACAGATGAAAATGGAGGAAATATGTTAATTGAATTATCGAAAAAAGTGGAAAAAGTGTTAGATCCATTAGGATTTTCTTCAGATAAACCATTCAAACCTCATATCACAATATTTAGGATTAAAAAGAAGATAGGTAATATAACAAACGAATTGAAAAATCGAAAAATGATAGATTTTGGAATACAAGAGATAGTAAACATCAAGTTGAAAAAAAGTGAATTAACATCAAAAGGACCAATTTATTCGGATTTGGTGGAAATAAAGGCAAAATGATGAGAAATGTGATTTCCGCAGTTTCCAAGACTGTAGTTCCATCTGGGTCGCTTGAAAAATCGAAAAAACAAATTGCACAGTTAGCATTTAATTTAGTTCAAAAAGAAACCATAAAATTTCCAGAAGTAATAGGGTTGGAGTTTGGGGGCTCATTTGCAAAAGGTACTTGGTTACCAAAAGATGCAGATATTGATATTTTTATTAGATTTAACAAAAACACATCAGAAGAAAAATTTGAAAAAATATCTAAAAAAATTGGTTTTGATTCATTGAAGAAATATTCTCCTTATGTTAGATATTCACAACATCCATACGTTGAAGCTGAGATTAAAAATACTAAGATCAATGTAGTTCCATTTTATGATGTAAAGATTGGAGAATGGAAAAGTGCTGTAGATAGATCAACATTCCATACAAGATTTATGAAAAAATCATTGACATCTAGAATGAAAAATGAAGTTAGAATTCTTAAAACATTTCTCAAGTCAAATAGAATTTATGGTGCGGAGATTGCAAAACAAGGATTTAGTGGATATGTTTCAGAAGTTTTAATTTTACATTTTGGAAGTTTTAAAAATGTCATTAAGTCAATGTCTACAATTAAAGAAAAACAAGTTATTGGAAAAACATCAAAAAAGTTTGAAACATCAATAGTAATTATAGACCCAATTGACAGTAATAGGAATTTAGCTGCAGCTATTTCTGATGAAAATATTGGAAAATTCATTCTTATTTGTAGAGCATTTAAAGAAAAACCAAAATTAGATTTCTTTAAAAATAAAAAATCGCAAATATCAAAAGAATATTGGGATAATTTACTAGTAGTCAATTTTGATTATAAAAGCAGAAGTCCAGATATAATATGGGGGCAAATTAAAAGAGCTACATCATCATTAACAATACAATTAGAATTAGAAGGATTCAGAGTTTTACGAAGTAAATCTCATATAGATCAACAAAATGAAATCTATTTGTTTTTCTTTTTAGAATCTACAAAAATTAGCTCAATATATTTAAAAAATGGACCAGAATTCTTTAGAGAAGATAACACTAAAAGTTTTATTTCTAAAAATATTCAAAATTCAAAACTTTTATGGGTTGGAAATAACAAAAAGATAATTGCATTAGGAAAAAGAAAACATACTGAAGTAACTAAGTTTATAGCAGAATTTTTGAAAAAGAATTTTCAGGTAGGAATACCACAAGGTCTTCAAAATGATTTTAAACGAGGTTTTAATGTATCGATAGGGAGTAAAAACTTAAGCAAATCAATTAAAGAGGCTGCAAGTGAATTGATTTCAATAGATGACACATTACTTTATTTCAATTAAGAAATTTGTTGATGAACCATACTCAAAAATTCTTGGATATCCAAAATCTACTTCTAGTCAAATAAAAGCAAGAATTTCTGAACTTGAAAAATTAAAAATCAAATCAATTGCGTTAACAGGTCCTACAACACTTGGAAAAATAGCAATTTTGGGGAAGGGATATGTTGGAGTCGTTGTTCTTGCAAAAAAAGGAACTAAAGAAGTTGCATTAAAAATTAGAAGAACAGATTCTCAAAGAAAAGAAATGAAAAGTGAGGCAGTCTTACTAAAACTTGTAAATTCAGTAAATGTTGGACCAAAAATTATTGATGTCAGTAAAAATTTCTTGGTAATGGAATATCTTGAAGGAATTAAAATTAGTGAATGGGTAAATTCCTTGAAAGGTCCAGGCAGTACAAAAAAATTAAAATCTACAATCAGAAAAATTTTAGAAGATTGTTATAGACTAGATCAAATTGGTTTTGATCATGGTGAATTAAGTAATATTTCTAAACATGTTATAGTTGGAAAAACAAAATCAACCTTAATTGATTTTGAAAGTTCTAGTATCAATAGAAGACCATCTAATGTTACATCAATCACTCAAGCATTATTCATTGGTTCAGGAATTGCAAAAAAATCTCAAAGAATGTATAGAAATCCATCCAAAGATCAAATTATAAGTATTTTGAGACAATATAAGGAGGAAAAATCCAGAGAGAGTTTTGAAAAACTGCTCAAAATTCTGAGAGTGTAATGGGACCAGCAGGATTAAAACTTGTTTGCTAACTATTTTGGTATCATTTAGGCACAAAATCAAACAGTTTACAAAAATTATTTTTTTGATATTTTCTTTGTTTTGTGAATTGCCTTGGCTCCCATCTTGATTGTCTTAATCTGTTTGGCAAGACTTAATCCAATTTTAAGAAATTTGAAGATGGACAATACAGGAATAAGCACCAACATGGAAATATCCATCCAGTATTTTCTAAGAAATTTCTTTGGATTCTTTTCTTTTCTATACTTTAATGCCAAATCAATAGACAATAAAATGACTAATGGATAAATCAGAACATCAAAGAATGGTTTCCATTCCAGAGGAATTTGTATGATTGGATGTTGCAAGCCCAGAATATAATATTCAAATGACATCATACCTACAAAAAATAATGCAACTAAGGCAAGGATTGCATAATCTAATAACTTGAAATTCAGTTTGTTTTCACCTGTTTGAGATCATTCCTTTAGCTTACTTTCCTGAAATACGTCAGAGCCATACCAGCAATATCTAAAGTAATCTAAACACCATTCATGAAACATAGGATCATCAGAATAAAACATCTCACTTAGATCAGGTTCCCCATTAAGTGTGGGAAACATGATACATGCTTCTTTTTCATTTAAAATCACTACAGTTTGAACATCCTTTCCCATTTTTCTTTCAATGAGACCTTTTTCTAGCAGTTTGTCAAAACCAAGTTTTTTGAGCAATGCCTTTCGGCCTTTTGGGACAACTGCAGACTCTGAGAAAATATACTTGAGTTTCACATCTTTTTTGACTCTCTTTACAATGAGTTCAATAAGATCAAGAGGTACCTCAGACAGTATCTCATAGATGTATTCATCAGAGTTTTTGTAAACATTTTTCCATTGTTCAAGTGTTTTGGTGATTCCTTTTACATGATGACTTTTGGCAAGCTGTCCACATCTCATTTGAAACTTTATTGGGATGTTTCCAAAATTATGTTCTTCAAAATATTTTCGATTCTGAGACAGAAAAACCATGGATGGAACCTGTGTACAAATGGTTTGTCCAAATGTCGTCAGTGTATACTTTCCATTAATTTTTTTCTTTATCAATCCTGAGTTTTCCAGTCTTGTAAAATTCCTGTGAACCTCTTGTTTTGTTGCATTGATTTCTTTTGCAAGGGCAGTAGGAGTAATCTCTTTTGTGAGCAATGCAAACAAAATGGATAATCGCTGTGAACTTGCAAGTTCTAAAACATAATCAGCTGTCTCATCAATTAAATCACTCACAATACAGTAATTGTTTACTTTAGCATAAAAATGAAATCAAAATGAGCTTTAACTAAGAAATTTACATCAAAGGGAATCTAGATTACGCTAATTACTCCTTCCATCCAAGGATGCAACGTACAAAAGTAATCAAGTTCCCCTTTGTTATCAAATGTGTAACTCCATGTGTTTCCTGCCTGAATGAATCCTGAATCAAAGGAAAGTTTTTTGTCAGTGACTGTATGTGCTACAAAGTCATCATTTGTCCATGTTACAGTTATGCCAGAATTGACTTGGATTCCAAGTGGATCATAAGACTCTACAATGTCAGGGTTCCAAGAGTCTTTTACAATTATGACTTTATCTGTCTGGATTTTTTCAGTTTCCCCTATTGTTGATTCCCCTAGATTGTCATAAGAGATTAGTTGTGGTTGCTCCAAGGACATTATCAGGTCTTCTTGCCATTTTATCATGGAGTTACTTCCTCTGTTATTGCTAGGAGTCTGAATATCAATTAGTGTAGAATCATCTTCAAGTACCTCAATTATTGCCATGGAGCCACGCTCTTCCTGTATGCCATGGACATGAAAAAGATATGTTCCAGATTTGTCCCATTTTGCCTCAATGATTGCAGTGTCACCATTTCCAATAAGGTGTGTTTGTGCAAAGTATGGCTCATTCCATAGGATTCCAGAAGGGTACACTTTGAAAATAGTGCTATGGACATGGAATGGGGATTGCAGTACTCCACCTACTCCTGCAACATAGAATCTAGCTAATTCTCCCTGTACAACTTGTATTGGGTTGTCCATGTACTGGTTTGCATACCCGTTAATCATATAATATTCTGTAAAGTATTCTAATGCATTGTTTGGATCAAACTCGCTTAAAGTAAAGAAATATTCTCGTGCTGGTTCCATTGGGCGAATTGCAGGATCAATTATCATAGCTCCAAACATTCCCATTCGGACATGTTCAGATGTTGGAAATGCATGGCAATGATACATGAACATTCCGGATTCTTTTGCAACAAAGTGGTATGTGTATTCCTCACCAGGCATTATTTGTGGAAAGACACCGTCATTTTCTGAGTCATGTGTTCCATGAAAATGAATGGTATGAGCGTAAGGTGTTTCATTTACAAATTTTACTGTGACATCATCGCCTTCAGTGAATCGAAGTGTCGGTGCAGGGACTGTTCCATTGTATGTCCATACAGTTGTCCTTACTCCTGGAGAAACTTCAATTTCTGCATCCTGTGCAATTAACGTGTAAGATAATGTTTGAGGGTTTTGGTTTTTAAATTTTGGATAAGTATCTGATGAGTCTGCTGTACTAGTCTGAATTTCAGGTGATTGAAGAAAAAGAACAAAACCTATGCTAAGTCCAATAATAACTCCTACTACGACATAAAGAGTACTAGATTTCATCATAACAACACTGAAGAAAAGTAAAGATCTTTCTAATAAAAAACATTGGTCAGCTAATCAGCTTACTGGTAATTATCAGAATTTACTAGACTCTATGACTATGTCTTGTAAAGTATAATCATGAAAACACAACAAATCTCAAATTGGAACAAAATGGTTAATGCCCCATTCAAAAAAGTCATAAAATTCGATCTTATCTGCATGGCAATAGGAGCAATAATTGGAATGGGACCAGCAGGATTTGAACCTGCGACCACTAGTCCCCCAGACTAGTATCATACCAAGCTAGACTACGATCCCTTACTTCAGAGGCACAAAATGAAATTATTAAATCGTTGTATTAATCATAGTATTTATGAAACTTTGTAAAATTTGTCATAAAATTTCTGCTACTGATCAAGATCATCTTGATTGTGTTCAAAGAAGAAATATTGAGTTAGGAGATGAAGATTTTAAAAATAAAATTCCTGAAAAATTAAATTTGTCAAAATATGATCAAGATTTAGGAGTAGAAGTAAGAGCTATTTTAGAGCATCTTTCAAAATACAAAGATAGTTAAAATAAATTACAACCACTTGGACATTCTCTCTTTTTCAAATTCTATTTTTTTAGAAAGATTGCAGGATGTTGATTCCGTAAGATTTGTTGATGGTTTAGCATTTGTAAACATGTCAACTTCAATTATAGAAGCTGTGTTTCTACCAGATTCAATAAAACATCCACCTTTTCCATCAAATAGTGTAGATTCTTCTTTTGATTGAATTTTTGAAATAATATTTTTTGCAACAATGATGCCTTCTCCTTCAGCAAAAATTCCTGCTTTTGGAACTGCCATGTTTTCTGCAACAGCTAAACTAGTTACATCACCAACTGCAAAGATATTTTCAAAAGGTGTTTTACAATCTCGATCTATCAAAATAAATCCAGATTCTTTGGCTAATCCTGAATCATAGATAGCTTTTGGAGCAACATGAGGTGGAATAGCTAAGAGTAGATCAAAATCAGCTTCACTATTTTCAAAAATTAATTTTTTAGGTTCAACAGATTTTATTTTGCAAAAATTATGAAAAACAATTTTTTCAGAATTTATTAGTTCAAGAATTTGTTTACTTACTTCAGGTCCAGCTGCGGGTAATGTAATTGAAGCAGGACTGTAAAAATCAATTTGAATATAATCACGAACTCCTCGTTTTCTAAGCATAGAATCTATTAGTAAACTAGCCTCAAACGGTGCTGGTGGACATTTGTAAGGCATACCCATGATAGAAATTGCAATTTTTCCTGATTCAATACTCTTAAGTTTTTCATGAATTTCTAAAAGACTGTTGTGATCATAAAGATTGAATCCATTTTCTTCTAATCCGGGTATTTTTTGAGGGGCTAAAATTGCTCCCATCGAAATTATCAGGAAATCAAATGAAATTTTTCCTGATTTCGTTTTCACGTTCTTATCTTCGATATTAATTGATGTGATTTCATCTTTAATGAAATTGATTTCTTTTTTTGGTAATTCATTAAGTGAACCAATAGAGTTTTCAAAAGTTCTAGTTCCATTAATGATCCATAATTTTGCAAATCCTACCATAAACCAGTCTTTTTTATCAATTATTGTGATTTTTACTTGTGACGGAGAAAGCGAGTTTCTTAGTTCATGTGCTGATGAAAGCCCACCAAAACCTCCACCTAATATAACAACATGTGGAATATTTGTCAATTTAACGTTCTTGTGCAGTAGGTCTTATCAAAATCTCATTAACGTTAACATGCGGTGGTGATTCAACAGCATACAAAATTGCATTTGCGATATCTTCTGCCTGTAATGCTTCCATCTTTTTTGCATTTTCTATAAATCCTTGTAAAGATCCATCAGTAATTGTATCGTTAAGTTCTGTTGCAACAACTCCAGGTTCAATACTAGTTACCCGAATGTTAGAACGTCCACTGAATTCTTGTCTTAATCCCTCAGTAAATGCTGCAACAGCATGTTTTGTTGCACAATAAACACTACCTGCAGGAAAAACAATTCTTCCAGCTACTGATGAGAGATTTACAATGTGACCAGATTTTTTCTCTTTCATATGTGAGATTACAGCAGCTGTAGAATATAATACACCTTTGATATTTACATCAACCATTCTATCCCATTCATCTATTTTGAGGTTTTTGAAGAAACTTAAAGGCATCAAACCTGCATTGTTTACAAGAATATCAATGGAATTCCATTTATCTAAAACTGCTTTAGCAAAATTATCACATTCAGATCTTTGTGTTACATCTAATTTTTGATAAAAAACTTCTCCTCCATTAGCAGAAATTTTTTTTGCAAGATCTTCTAATCTGTCAACTCTTCTAGCTCCTATTGCAACCTTAGCACCTGCCTTTGCCAGTGCCAAAGCAGTAGCAAATCCAATTCCACTGCTTGCACCAGTTATTATTACAACTTTGTCTTTAATCATCTAGATCACAAGCAGATTTGGTATTTACATTGTAAAAATGTTTAGAAATTAAAAAATTTTAAGAGAAATATAGCACCTTTATTAAAAAGAAAAATAGTAAATAGAATAACTATGCAATCAGAAAATTGTGCATATTGTGGTGATTTAACAGATTTGCCATTTCAATGTAATTATTGTAAAGATCCATTTTGTGCAGAACACAGGCTTCCTGAAGATCATAGATGTGTAAAACTTAATCAAATTAGAGCAAAAAGATTTGGTGAAAAAAAAATCATACGAGATGGTGGACAAAATAAACCAAATATTTTCAAACGAATTTTTAGTAAATTTTAAAAATCAATAAGGACTTTTATCAGGAGAAATTTTTGCACGTTTCCCTTGATAAATAAGAGCTATTGCAAGTGCAAACATTATCATTCCAGTTAATGGGAAGTTTTGTGGTGTTGGTAAAATAAACCAATAATAAACACCAAAACCAATAGATACAACCGCCTGAATCCACAGTTTTATCCATTTTGGAGCTTTAACTAATCTACTTATAATTTCAACAACAAAAATCCCAATTACGGGATAAATTGTGTAAAATAAAAAATCAATTACATCAACACCTGTATGAGACATGTTATACCAAAGAAAAAGGTATAATTTCTAGCTAATCTTCCCAATGAACCTTAGTTGCAATATTTTTAGCAATTAAAGCTTGAGCATTTTCATATGGAATTGTAGCTATATCTTCAGTTCTAAAAGGACCATATTTTTCAAGGTCAGAACCAACAATTTCATCTACTTCATTAAGAAATCTAATTACCACTTTTTTTGTTTTATGATTTTGAGCTAACGATTCAAGAAATTTTGATTTTCCGTTGATAATTGCAGAAATAATCATTTCAATTCTTTCTTGTTCATTCTCTCGTGAATCAAAAATGAATTTTTCTTCATCTAAAAGATGACTAATTTCCAAATTGGCAGATTTTAAAATTTTCTCTAGTCTTATTTTGATTAACAATGATGTAAGTTCAATTGCCATTTCTATCATAGTATATTTGATTTTATTTTCTACACCATCAAATTCTTGTTTTCTTAAATTTCCAATAAAATCAGATAAATTTCTGTAAAAGTTTGGATCAATTTCTAAAATCGAATCACTTTCAGTTTCACGTAAAACTATATGATGCAATGAATTAATATCAATTTGATTTGATTCTGACATTTCTTACCTAATCCTTAAATGATGGATGTATTTGTGTTTGATTGAAGAATAAAGTTGCCTTATAAAGTCAGTCATGGTAAAGCGATCCAAGTGACATATTCGCCTGATGAGGTTTTCGCTAGAATTCAACATGAAGGCATTCAATTTATCGATCTACAATTTACTGGTCTTACAGGTCATTTTCACCATACGACAATTTCAGCAAATACTTTCACCCCAGAACAAATGCGAGACGGATTACCAAAATTAGATGGTTCATCAATTGTAGGTTTTACAACAATTGATGATTCAGATCTATTACTAAAACCAGATCCAAACACATTTGCGATAATTCCTTGGATGACTGAAAATAAAACTGCCAGACTTCTTTGTGATATCTATTGGGGGGAAAATAGAGGAAGATTATCAAGAGATCCAAGAGGAATTTCTCAAAAAGCAGAGGAATTCATAAAAACTCAGGGTTTTGACTTTAGTACGTGGGGGCCAGAAGTAGAGTTTTTTGTATTTGATAAAGTGTATTGGGATGTTTTAACACCATATAAGGGACAATCATATTCAATTGAATCAAAGGAAGCTCCATGGAGTCAATCTGGAGATGGGTATCCAATGGGATTACAAGAAGGATACTATCCAAGTACACCATCAGATACACTTACACCATATAGAAATGAGTGCGTAAATATTCTCAACCAAAATTTTGGAATATTATGTGATAATCATCATCATGAAGTTGCAACTGCTGGACAATGTGAAATAGATATCAAATATGATCAAATGACTAATGCTGCAGATGCTGCACAATCTTACAAATACGTAATTAAAAATGTCGCACAAAAATATGGGAAAGTTGCAACAATGATGCCAAAACCTGTTGCTATGGATGCAGGTTCTGGCATGCATGTTAATGTTAGTTTGTGGAAGGGAAAGGAAAATGCATTTTTTGATCCAAACGACGAGATAGAACTAAGTCAAATTGGCAGATATTTTTGTGGTGGAATAATTAATCATGCAAAGGCGTTATCTGCATTTGGCAATCCTACTACCAATTCATATCATAGACTGGTTCCAGGATATGAGGCTCCAGCATATATTGCATGGAGTTCAGGAAATCGTTCTGCCATTGTAAGAGTTCCAAAACACCTTAAAGGAAAACAATATTCACATCTAAAAAGACTAGAATTTAGAGCGCCTGATCCTTCTTCAAATCCATATCTTGTATTTGCTGCAGTAACAGCAGCAGGAATGGATGGAATTAAAAAGAAAATAGATCCTGGAGAACAAATTCGTGATGATATTTTTAAGATGACTAAATCAGATAGAGCTAAAAGAGGAATTGGGGTTCTTCCAAAAAGTCTAGGAGAAGCATTAGATGAACTTGAAAGTGATAGAAAATTCCTCAGTCCAATTTACACTAATGATGTAATTGACAAGATTATAGAATTAGAAAGAAGAGATCAACGTGAAATAGCTATTAGACCACACCCACATGAATTTTATATGTATTTTGATGTCTAGATCCTTCCAGTGAACTGCAAGATATAATATAATGAAATAGCTATTAAACCAAATCCTCCACCTAGAAACATCATTCTTTTACTCTCAGATGTTGCAGATTTGTACAACAAAATTCCACCTGCAAGACCTACAAACAATATCAAAACTCCATGAATTACACTGTCAAAGCTTGTGTTTGTAATAATTGGATAAAAAAACCCTGCAAGTAAAGCAAAAAATGTTGTTAAGTAAACGTATTTGAATCCAATAAGCATTTTGGATGTTGTTTTGCTCATTGTTGTTTGTTAAAACAGAAATCAAATAAACTTTTGAAAAATTTTAAAATAATTTACATCATTCCAGGCATTCCAGGCATTCCACCCATTCCAGGCATTCCACCCATTCCAGGCATTCCACCCATTCCAGGCATTCCTTCCCCACCACCAGGTGGTCCTCCACTAGATTTTTGAGTAGCAATTACATCATCTATTCTAAGAATCATACATGCAGCTTCAGCAGCGGCTGAAACGATTTGAAGTTTAACCGCAAGTGGTTCAATTATATCACTAGATTTCATATTAGCAATCTTTGCTTTCATTACATCAATTCCAGTCCATTTTTCTCCTTTCTGTTGTTTAGAACGAAGAAGTGTTAGTGTATCAATCGGATCCATTCCAGCATTCTCAGCGAGAGTTAATGGAATTTCTTCTAATGCATCAGCAAACTTTTCTGCTGCTAATTGTTCCCTTCCTTCTAAAGATTTAGCCCAGCTTCTAATTTTTGTTGCAGCATATGTTTCAGGAGCACCTCCACCTGCAACAATTTCAGGCTTTAAAATCACATCTTTTACAACCATTAATGCATCATGAACAGAACGCTCAACTTCGTCTACTACTCTTTGTGAACCTCCACGTAAAAGTAATGTAACAGATTTTGGATGTTTGCATCCCTCAATGAATACCCATTTGTCTTCTTCAATTTTTCTTTCTTCAACAAGTTCGGCACTTCCTAGATCCTTTTCAAAAAGATCATCCAAATTTGTGACTATTCTTGCACCTGTTGCTTTTGCTAATTTTGTAAGATCGCTTTCTTTAATTCTTCTAACAGCAATGATTCCTGCTTTTGCAAGATAATGTTGAGCCATATCATCAAGTCCTTTTTGACACAAAACTACATTTGCGCCAGAACCAATTACTTTGTCAACCATTGTTTTCAACATTCTATTTTCTTCATCTAGAAATGACTTTAGTTGCTGAGGATTTGAAATGTTAATTTTTGCGTCAGTTTCAGTCTTACTAATTTCTAATGCGGTATTAATTAATGCAATTTTAGCATCGCTGATTCTCCTTGGCATGCCCCCATGAACAATTTCTTTGTCAAGAACAATTCCTTGGATAATAATTGAATCTTTGATAGATCCTCCTGCTTTCTTTTCTACTTTAATATCGTCAATATCAACATCATATTTTTCACCATTCTTTTCAGCAACAGCTAATACTGATTTTACAATAATATCTGCAAGTAGATCTGAGTCTTTTCTTACAAGTTTAGTTTGCATTGAAGTTTTGGCAATTTTATTTAGAATAGTTTTATCACTTGGTGAAATTTTATCTGCGATGTTTTCAAGATATTCTTTTGCTTTTCGTGCAGCTTTTCTATAACCATCAACAATGATTGTTGGATGGACATCTTGATCTATTAATGATTCAGCTTGTGAAAGTAAAGCGCCTGCTAAGATAACTGCAGAAGTTGTACCATCTCCTACTTCATTATCAGTAGTTTTGGAAATTTCAACCAGCATTTTTGCAGCTGGGTGTTGAACATCAATCTCTTTTAAGATGGTTGCACCATCGTTAGTAATAGTAACATCACCCAAAGAATCAACTAGCATTTTATCCATTCCTCGTGGACCTAGACTGGTATGAACAATTTCAGCAATGATTTTAGATGCAGCGATGTTGTTCTTTTGAGCATCCCTACCTTTAGTTTCTGAACCACCTTCTTTTAGCAATACGACTGGCATGGTTCCTTTTGACGTAGCTTGCATACCCATAGATGGAAAAACCTCTAATTCCCCTTTTATACCTTCCAGATCAGAAAGTATGTAATCAACACAACATCGGTGTTTTTAAATTGGGAAAATTAAGTTGCACAATATGGTCAAATCAACAAATAAAGAATCTTATGATAAAATTTTTACAAAATTAAAGGAGCATCATAAATGGTTTGAAAATTCAATTCCATTAATTGCAAGTGAAAATATTCCTAGTCCAGCAGTTAGAGAGGCAATAATTTCTGATTTTGGCAATAGATACGCTGAAGGGTGGCCTGGAGAGCGAGTTTATGCTGGTTGTGTATACATCGATGATGTTGAATTTGAATGTATGAAACTAGCCAAAAAATTATTCAAAGTAAAATTTGCTGATGTAAGACCAATTTCAGGAGTTGTTGCAAATTTGGCAGTATATTCTGCTTTTACTAATCCAAGCGATATAATGCTGGCACCTTCAATTCCTGCTGGTGGACATATTTCTCATGGCAAAAAAGAGCATTATGGAACTGCAGGTTTGGTTCACGGACTAGAGATAGAGTTCTATCCATTTGATGCAGAAGAAATGACGATTGATATCGATAAAACAAAACAGAAAGTAAAAGATCTTAAAAAAGAAAATCGAGTTCCAAAGATGGCAATGTTTGGTGGTTCATTGTTTTTGTTTCCACATCCAATCAAAGAATTATCAGATTTTCTAAAAAGTTATGATATGCATATTAATTATGATGCAGCTCATGTTGCCGGATTAATTGCAGGTGGTAAATTCCAAGATCCTTTACGAGAGGGAGCTGATACTATGACTATGAGCACCCATAAGACTTTGTTTGGACCTCAGGGAGGTCTAGTTTTAGGTTCTGAGAAACATGAAGAAGTAATTAAAAAAGCAACATTTCCTGGTCTTACTAGTAGTCATCATATTCATCATATGGCTGGAAAAGCTGTAGCATTTACAGAATCTTTAGAATTTGGAAAAGACTATGCAATTGAGGTTATAAAAAATGCAAAGGCACTTGCAGAAGCTCTTAATGATATAGGATTCAAAGTATTAGGAGAAAGTAGAGGATTTACAGAATCGCATCAGATTGCAGTAAATGTTTTAGATTATTCTGATGGGGGTAAAGTAGAATCTAATTTAGAAAAAGCCAACATCATAGTAAACAGACAGCTTATTCCAGGAGATATTAAAGCAGGCAGAAACTATTTTCATCCAGGCGGAATTAGGTTAGGAGTTTCTGAAATCACACGACTTGGAATGAAAGAGAATGAGATGAAAGAGATTGCATCTTTTATAAAACAAGTTGTTATTGAGAAAAAAGATCCAAGAAAAATACTTTCTAAAGTAAAATCTTTTAGAAAGGATTTTCAAAAAGTAAAATTTTGTTTTGATAATAAGTTAGGTGCTTATGAATATGTTAAACTAAGATAAATTTAGTCATAATCAGTAAGAAGTGATTGATCTCCTTTACTCTTACCAAATACTAATTCAATTTCATCTGACAAAGCGTGGATTCTTCCTTTTTGATATTCACCTACATTATATTTCTCTACAAGTCTTTTTGCAAGATTTAGATATTTTTCAACAGAACCTCTTGTAATTGTAGGAATTAATTTATGGCCACATAAACAAGTTTGAATAAGAGGCATTCTACGAAATGATTTCCCACAACCAGTACACCTAAAATTCTGTCTTGCATAGGCTCTTAAATTACCCATAATGTCTGGAACAAGATGAGTTGAGATAACATTTGAAACAATCTCAGAAGTGTTCACTGCATTTATTAATTCGGCATTTTTGACTTGCATATCAAATTTGTCAAGCATAGAACCAAGTGTAGAATATGCACTACGTGATTTTGAAGTAGTTAAAGATGAAGTTGGATGTGTGAAAAAGTAGTCATAGAACTGTCTTTCAGTTTCAAGTCGTGTTTTGATAATTTCAACAGATGAAACATCTGATGCTTTAATATGAGTAAACGTAGATTGAAAAAATTCTAGTGGAAGATATTTTGTAACTTCAAGATTATGAGCCTGTGGTTGAGATTCATGGGGTAAAACAAGGGGTTGTATAAGTAATGGTGCATCCATTAATCCGCCTATTCTATCTGAAAGGAATTGTCTTGAGAAATTTAGAAGACTATCCATCAAAAGCATGATTGAATCAGCATCACCATCAGCATCTCGTCGTTTTGCAGAATGCCAATTTGGTGTTGCAAAACAAACATGTGTTTCTGTAAATCCAATTATTCGTCCAACTATTCCAACAGAAGTATGCGGTGCTAAACCAATTATCAGATGTCCAATTAGATCTTTAGAGTTTTGAACATTATAAAATTTAGCATGACCATAAAAATTTTCTAAAAGAACATCAATGTATTTACAAGTAGATACTAGATAGTTTCCACTTTCATATGGAATTATTACATCTTGCATACGAATCTCAATGATCTGATCCATGTGCTCAAGAGGTTTTCCATCAATATCATAGAAATATCCAAGTTGTTTTAGTTTTTCAATAGAGGTTCCTATCCATGATGGTTTGAAATGAGTTAATGGCGAGTTTGTGGCATCAAATCTGACAGTTCCGTCTTTGAATGTTGTTAGTCCAAAATTTTGGCGTGTAAGTCCCTTTTCAAGAGGTTCAGCAATTTTATCTTGGTTGATTAATTCCTTTACCCCTTTGAATGGTTCTTTTGCACGGAGTCCCATTTTTTCCTGAGCTAAAAATAATCTTGTTTTTAGTGGAAATTCTTTATGTGAATGGGTTGGTGCTTTACGTTTACATTTTTGGCAAAATGGTTCAGTTAGCTCATCTCTACAGTGTGTACATCTGTAAGTAATCGTTGTTTTTGTACCACAAATAGAGCATTTTATACCAATAGAGGGCTGATTACATTGATTACAATATCTGTTAAAAATATCAATAAAGAAGTGTTCGTTTCTGGATGCCTTAAGAAGATCTCTCGTAGGTCCGCCTTTGTCACCAATTGGAAACAATACATGTGTTGGAGGTTTCATTTGTCTGGCAGCTGCTTTTTCAGGTCTTCCTATTCTAACCCCAATTGAAGTTGAGAATTTATTATTTATCTGAATACCAGATGTTTGTGTTAAAATTTTTGGGATTGATAAATCACTAATAATTGGTTTTTGTCTGAATAAAAGATTAAAGAATATTTTTGCTTCTTGTTCTTCAAGAATAATTATTTCGTTTTTAATTTTATGTGGTACACCTAATTTTTCAAGAATTTGTTTAGTTTGTTTTGGATATTCTATTGATGTAGAATTGATTTTATTAGGCTCTAAAAGTTTGGTAAGTTCGTTTGATGAGATACAATCCCAATAGTATAGATAGTGTGGATGTAATGGAATTTGAAAATCAAGAGAGATCTTCAATGCTTCATCAATTGTAGGTATTTTACTTAAAAATTGGTTAAGATATTGGTTATCGGGTCCATATTTTTGGATTTTTTGTTTTAATTCCTCAATCCAAAATTCTTCAACATAACCTGAAGGTACAAGTTGAGCATTATTTTCAAGAAAGTCGCCTAATGAAATTAATATGTCACCTAAATGGAGTATTTTTTCAATTTCATTTTTGATTTCTAATCCATGTTTTACATTTTTGATTTTTACTACATTTCCATTTTTCAGACGAACAATAGGGGTATCTATTGAATCTACAAATGCGACAGTAGCTCCTTTTCCAGGAATATCTATTTTGATTTGGGTACCTACAGCTACAGTATGATCAAGAATTTCAGCAATTACAGGATGAATACCAACAGCTGCAAAACCAGTATTACACGCTCTTCCATATCTTAATCTAAATCCTCCTAACTTGTTAGGCATTGATAAAACGGATCTACCAGTGATTACTTCTCGCATTCTCTTAGCAGCAGCATCTTCTTGATTATCACCAGTTTGAACTGCACCTTTAAGATCATTGAGCCACTCCCATCCATCTAGATTGTATAATTCGATTCTTTTTAGTAATTTTTTAGATCGTCCAATTAATCCATCATTTAAAACACGTAATGCACCCCCTCTAACTCTATCAGTTTTGATACGAGTCATACCTTTGTGATTTACAACTTCATAAGGATCAGTATCCACACCGTCTAGTTCTACAGGAAGATTAGATATGACACGTTCGATATCTTCATCTAGAATATGGAATTGAAAGCTACTTGCTTCTCTTTCATAGATTCGTAATTCTTCAACAAACCTACCTGTTTCATCATCAAAAGAATTAGCTTGAAATTTTGATAATCCAGCAATTTTTCTAACATGATCTGCAATTAACATTGTTACAGCAGATTCTGTACCTCCTGCTGAACGCATGGGACCTGCGATCGAAACAGAAAGGTATTCTGTACCATCTTTATTTTTCTTAATTTTGACTTCGCTAATTCCTTGTAATGGTGCAATAGTGACACCTTCAGTAACAATTGCTAATCCAACACGGACTGCAAGATCTAACTTCTCTTCTAAAGATGCTTCTTGTAGCGAATATTTTCCTAATGCGATTTCTTTTGAAATAATTAATGCTGAGAGTTCTTTTCCATTTATTTTCAATATTTCTCTAAGGGGTTCAGCAATATCGATTTCGTGCATTTTAGCAACTCTATCTGCTAAATCAAAAGCAATTTTAGGCTCAATAATTCCTGAAGAATCAACTAGACTAGATTTTGCTTTTGCCGCATGTTCAAAGATGGAATATGTATAGGTTGAAAGGTTTGTGTAGTATTCAAGATAATAATCGGGCATTTTAATACCATTGATACGAGAAATTGCATCGTTTTCAGACATGATATTGTTTTATTTGCTTCTTTGAATTGCTTTTGATATTTCTTCTAGTTTTTTGATACTTCCTCCTTTTTCAAGGAATGTTCCAATAACTAGAGCGTCAGCCCCTGCTTTAACCAAATTTTGAGCAGTTTTAACATCTCTAATTCCTCCTCCTACAATCAAAAAGCCATTAAATGTATGTCTTACAGTCTTGACCATTTCTGGTGTAACATTGGTTTTTGCACCAGATCCTGCCTCTAAATATACAAATCTCATTCCAAGAAACTGTGCTGCAAGAGCATATGCAGCAGCTATTTTTGGTTTTTCAAATGGAATTCCTCTTGCTGAACCAACAAACCAAGCAGATGTTCCATCTCCTATTACCAAATAAGCAGTTGGTAGTGGTTCTAAACCAAATTTGAGAACGCTTGGAGCACCTAAGGCCTGTGCTTGTGTGATAAAATATGGATTCTCTGAATTCATTAATGAACTAAACAATATTGCATCAGCATCAGGCACAACACCCGTGATATTTCCAGGAAATAAGATTATTGGAATTTTAATTCCTTTTTTAATACCTTTAACCACTTGGGCCATTTCAATCTGATCAGTAGCAGAAGAACCTCCAACTAAAATTGCAGAAGCTCCGATTTCTTCTGCATCTTTAGCTAGTTTGCTTGATGCCTCCAAATTTGATACTTCTGAATCAATTAATACAAACAGTAATGCATTTTTCTTTTTTAGTTCTGACTTAAGAAATGTCTCAACTTTATTTCCAGTCATAAATGAGATTTGTATATGGCTCTTTAAAGTTTAATTGTAATGTCAATATACAGATTTGTATAGCTATGGATGATGTTAAAGAATCTAAATTTAATAATATTATTAGTAAAATTATCAAAAAATCTTTGTTTACAGAACGCCAAATTGAAATTATTTTGCATCAGAAAGATCTTTTGGAATCTAAGTTTTCTATAACAAAAGGTGCCTATTATAGACAAGTTGGACAATCTAGAGAGAAATTAATTGGGTTATACTACTCAATCATTCTTTTACGAGGTCTAGGCATACTTTTACCTGATGATATAGATGTGATATCCAAACTTTCAGAACAAATTAGTGTGATAAATAATAGTGATATATTTCTTGAAAGAGAAGATGAAGTGATTAATGTGATTGATAAACTTGTTCGTCAGGCATGTAATATGTGATAATAATATTAGATGTTAAGTTGAGTTGGTTGTGATATTGGTGATTATATGTATCAGTTTGTTAATCCAAAGTGTGAAATAATATTGTTCAATCACAATAAATCACAATTCAGGCGTAAATGTTGTGATGTTAATAGAAATTCCTGAACCTGGAGTAATTTTAGGTGTAATTTTGGCATTTTCAATTGGATTGATAGGGTTATATGTATATTATAAAGTGCATTCATTTCTAAAGTTTAGAAGTGAAATCTACGATATATCACAATCTGAACGATTAGAATATTATGAAAAGCAGTTAATTGATATGAAAATACGCCTAGATGCATTAGAAATACAAGGAACTGAGCAAAAAATAGAAGATCCTAATATAGAATTAAAACAATTCCTAGAAAAATTAGCAAAGAGTGAGGTTCAAGAAAATAAGAGTGATGATTCTATCAAACCTAAAATTATTCCTGAAAAACCTGTTTCTGTGTCAAATATTTTTCCTCCAAATCATCACATAAATCCTATAGATAATGTATTACATCTAATCACAAACAAAGCTATGACGTCACGTGATATACAAATCACATTAAAACGTAGTAGAGAGCATACTTCAAGATTAATGAAAAGATTATTTGAAGATGGATATGTACAAAGGAATACTGAAACTAAACCATATACTTATTCAATTACTAAAAAAGGAATAGAAAAAATAGAACAGAGTGAAACTAATCCAATAATTACATAACAGAGTTTTTAACAAATCATTGTGAAATATAGGCCAATTATACTAAAACATACCAAATTTTATATTTAATTATTAATTTATATATATTAATAATTTATATATATTAATAATTTATAATGACTATATGTCAGTACAAGATAATGAGGTTTTAGTAAAAATTACTTCAGCTGGTACAATTTCAATTCCTAAACAATTTAGAAAATATATGGATATTCAAAAAGGTGAATATGTAAAAGTAATTCTTGGAAAAGATCGATTAATAGTAAGAAAAGTGATTATTTCTTAATTGATTAATGTTATTTTTGGCCAATTTTAATGGTTTGATAAGTCCATTCACGGCCTGTTCTTGTTCTATCTACCTTGCCTTTTGAAGAAAATCTGGATAAATAAGTGGATATTATGCTTAGTTTTATAGGCTCATTAAATTCGTCTTCATATTTTTCAAGAATGTTTGTAGATGTAAATTTACCCATTGGGAAAAATTTATCCATAATATACCAAATTTTAGAGCCGATTGAGTCCATTTTGGTTGTTTTTGGTATTTCTTCTTCAATATTCATCAAATCCATCATCTCAAATATTTTAAGGATTTTTTCTCTAGTCACATTACCTTCTAGTTTGATATCATAACGCGCGCCATCTGCATCTTCCATATCTATTCTAATACGCTTTTTAGCCATGTTCGGGATCTATAAAGTCAGATGTTAACAGTTCAATGGATCCGATCATGTTTGTTAACAAAATAGTTTGTTAACATTGACTGTGTAAGTCATGCCTAGTCTGTTTTTTGTTATTAACAAGAACTAATTATTATTTATGAAAAATTAGCATGTTTTATGCCTGGAGTGGAAATAAAGGGGTCAAAACAGGGATATTCACACTGTTAACATCAATCTTAACGCCTGGAGTGGAAATAAAGGGGTCAAAACAGGGATATTTAGAAGTTTTTTAACATTTACTTAACAAAATGTTAATTAAAAAATTCAACACACACACCAATGTTTCCACTCTATATTTTTTTAAATTTATTTTTTAGAAAATCTAAACTAAAAATAATTAATTACAAACTAAACTACAATTATTATTCTAAACTATAGTCTCATAAATCAAATATCAGTATGTTGATGTTGGTAGGAAATAAAGGTGTGTGAGTGTGTCTGACCCTATTGATAGAATGCTTGATGCAGCAGAGTCTGGAAAATCTATAATAAAAAATCGAAACATCCTCCATTTTACATACATTCCAAATATTATTCTTCATAGAGACTCTGAACAAGAACAAGTTACCCAATCTTTGTTACCGATATTGAAACAATCTAGACCTTCCAATCTTTTGGTTTATGGAAAACCTGGAACAGGCAAAACATTAGTAGTTAAAAAAGTACTCTCAAAAATTCAAGAAAGAGTTGAAAAATCTAATTTTCCAATTAAATTAATCTATTCAAATTCAAAAGATGAAACAACACTCTATGGATTACTGGTAAGCTTAGGTAGACAATTGAACCTGACTGAAAAGGAATTACCGTCAACAGGTCTTGCAACAAGTGAAGTGTTTAAGAGATTGCTTAATAAAATTGATGAAGAGAAACTTAATGCCATTTTTGTAATTGATGAAATTGATTATCTTGCTCAATTAGTAGCCAAAACAGGTAAGGATATTCTCTATCAATTTACTAGAGCAAATGAACGTCTAAAACAAGGATCTTTAACTTTAGTAGGAATTTCAAATGATTTAACATTTAAAGAAAAACTTGATCCTAGAGTAATCAGCAGTCTTGGTGAAGAAGAGATTGTATTTACAAATTACAACGTCGAACAAATCAAAAAAATTCTTGAAGAAAGAATTCATGACTCATTTATAGAGAACTCAGTTGAAGAACCAGCTCTAAATCTATGCGCAGCTCTTGCAGGAGGAGAACACGGTGATGCTCGTAGGGCAATCGATCTAATTCGTGTTGCAGGTGAAATTGCAGAAAGACAACAATCTGACAGGGTCACAATTGAGCATATTAGAGAAGCAACTCAAAAAATTGAGGAAAATAAAGAGGAAACATCTCTAAAATCGTATCCACTTCATGAAAAACTAGTGATTATTGCAATAATGAAGGCAAATGGATCATCTACAGGAGAGATTTATTCGTCATACAAAAATCTCTGCAAGGTGGTAGGACGAGATGAACTTACACAAAGACGAGTCACACAAATGCTAAGTGAAATTGAAATGTCTGGAATTATTTCTGGACGAATTATCCATCAGGGAATACATGGTAGAACTAAAAAATACAAACTTACAATCTCATCTGAAATGATAAAAAAATCCTTCAAAGACGAACTAACTTTGCAAGATATTATTTGAGTTTGAACTATAATTTTCATGGAAAACTTGGAAAGTTTTCAAATTTACTATAATAGCTATTCCTGGATTTGGAATCATTCCTACACTTGCCTGAAAAGGTGTTTGTTTCTGCCATGAACCTGAATTAACTAATAAAATTCCTTTGTACATAGCTAACTCTGCCCTATGAACATGTCCAACATGAAAAATATCCGGAACATCCTCAATCACTAAAAGATCCTCCATTTCAGGCGCTATTGGTGTTTGACTACCATAAATTGGACTCAAATGCCTTGCCCTCAGTAAGTGTTTCATAACATCTGTTGGCTTGTCATAACTTAACCCAGGGGTGGTTTTTACAATATCATCAATACTTTGTCCATGAAACATCATTACTCTTACTCCATTTAATGAGACTACGGCAGGATTTCCAACCATCATTACATTTTCTCTATCCCATAAACCTAAATTGTATTTTTTTGGTATGGCAGGCTGTGGCAATGCTCTTCTTCCTGGATCGTGGTTTCCAGGCATAATGATGATCTTTATGTTTTTTGGAATTTTATCAATTAGATCTTCCACCTTTTTTAATTGCTCTTGAATGGTTAAACAAATCAATTCTTTATTCTGATTTGGATAAATTCCAACCCCGTCAATTACGTCTCCACAGATTAGAACAAAACGAATTTTTCTAGCAATTGGATCAGGACTAGAAATCCATGAAACAAATTCCGTGAATTCATCCTCCATAAAATATTTGCTTCCAATATGCAAATCTGAAAGAAAGATTGCATATGCTTCAGTCTCTGATTTGTTTTTGGCTTGTTCTGGAACATCTGGCAAAATCAAATCCTTAATTATATATCCTGAATTCTTTGCTAAACCTATCCTTGCCATTACAAACTGATCAATTAGAAGTGTTCCTGCAATCTTTTGCAACTCGTTATCAAAAACAATTCCTTCAAATGAGCCTGAAGGGTCCTCAAGAACTAACTTTGTGATGTTTCTTTCAGTATTTCTAACTGATACAAGACCACAAACATAAACATCGTCATCATTTTTTATACTTTTCACCACAGCTGCAGATTTTAATAATCTTGATTCTGGTCTATCTGAAATAATTCGTTTAAGTTTGTTAAAACGACTTGAAAATAAAGCATTGTAACCTTTAACTCCCTCACCAGATGTTATCTTGTTAGTTGGCTCAGATATTATTTTGACTTCATTTTGAAGTGTAAGGTCCTCCTTAATTCCAAGATAAGTCTCTAAATCATCCTGACTAATATGAAATAATTTCTGTTTTGTTTTCTCCCTTACTATTTCCTTTATGATCTTCTCTAATTTTTTTACATCAACATTCTCTAATATTTTAAAAGCGTCTGGATGAATTTGGAATCCTTTGTTTAATGCATAGTTTAATGCTAAGGAAAGTTCCTTTTTCATATAAAAAAATACAGTTTGGTTTAATTAAATCTGCGCCTACACCAACCCTCAAATATCATGTACAAGAAATCTTATTGTGAACAAAGCAAGAATAGCCACATTTTTCATATTTCTGGGAATTTTTGTGGCTGCTTATCAAATTGGCTCTATGTCCTCAGTTAGTGAAGATGAAGCTAACATCTTCATGTCTGAGTTTGAAGAACTTGTGTTGGATATTGATGCCATTGGAATCTTTGCTCACAACACAGCTATTGCCTTGCCAATGTTTATCCCTGGATTTGGAGTTGTATGGGGGGTTTTCTCTGCTTGGTCTACAGGATTTGCTTTTGCTTCAATAACAGTTGTTACTCCGCAACTTGAAGACATCCCACCACTTTCGATTCTTTTCTTATCCCCCTTTGGATTAATGGAACTTATTGCGTACTCATTTGGAATCTCTAGGAGTTTTATTTTGATAAGAGCTGTGAGTAAAAAGGTTAACTTAGTTTCGTTTGTCAAACCAACATTGATTGAAATTGGAATTGTTGTAGGTCTTCTTCTAGCTGGAGGATATCTTGAATTTTACATGATAGAACTAGCCCGAGAACAAGGTCTGACGGTGCCTGGTTTATGATTACTAGATTTTACCTACGAATTTGCCTATTCGGTCTAAAATAATTTAGTAGTAAATTATAAACCAAATTTAACTAGAATTAATCATGAAAACATGTATTGCTCTACTAGCGTTGTTTGTTGTTTCATCAGGATATTACGTAAATGATTCATTTGCTGAAATTTCTGAGAACCAGGCATTTCTTTTAGAAGGATCTGGATTTGCCGTAACCGAAGATTTTATCAGGATATCTGAAATTGATCTTGGTCTGTCTTCTCAACTACAAAAAGGAAGTACAATTAATTTTCTTACAGAAGACGGTTTTGTCACATTAGATGATGAAGAATTTGTTATATCTAAACTAGATGGAAAGTTTTTGCGTGAAGGCCGTTATATCAGAATTAACGGAAACATTGAAAGTTCAAATGGGTTTGATACATCAATTAACTTTTTTGGAAGATTGGTTGAAGAAAGCAAAGATGCATCTATTTATGGTTTTACAGGTAGAATTACAACTCCTGATGATACCTACAAAATTATCTATACAACAAAACTATCTACATTAACTAAAATTATTCCCGTTTCTACAGAGTCTAAAAAATCAAACGAACTTACACTTTACATTCTTAGAGGTTCATCAACTCAAGGTACTGGCTCTTACATTGATGTTGGTTCTAGCAAATCTGACATAGTTCCAACTCAAAGCTCTACGGATGGATTAAGATTAAGATATTTCTCCCAAGATAGAATTTCTGTTCAACCAGGAACTACAATTACTATTGTAAATGACGATGTTGTTTCACATAGCATTCTAAGTGGCACAGAAAATTATGGAGATCGTTATAACAGATACACATCAGATGGTAGAATATCCTCAGGAGAAATTCTACCTGGAAGATCAATTAGTATTACATTAGATAATGCAGGGTTCTATAGACTGTATGATCCTAATTACCAATGGATGGGAATTATTGCCTATGTATTTCCAGACTCTGATTCCTTCCTGATAAAAGATAATAGCAAAAACAAAAATTAATTTTCCCATTGCCATCTGTAATTCATGTATGAATCTAAACATGCCTGATTAAACACCATTACAGACAAATCTGAAAATTCTTTTCCTTCTAAATCTTTTACAGTTCCTACAAAACTAGTCTCATTTTCAGTTGTTATTGCCTCAAAAACATGAACTTTTATTTTACTAGTATCAAAACCATGCTTTTGAAGATAAACTGCTATCTCTGATGGCATAAAATGCTTGTCTGGTTGTTTTGGCCAGGGTCTTGGAATCAAAATCACACTAAAACCATCAATCAATGCCTTTTGCAACTCTAATTTTTTATCCTCAATTGGAGTTGTCACATGCATTGTGATTACTTTAGATTTATCAAGAGGAATCTTTGCCCTTGAAGCTGCAACTTGAATTGAGCTGATCCCTGGTATGATCTCAATTTCACCAAAAACTTCTATCAATCGATCTACTACTTCTGATTCTGAAAAATTAACATCTCCAGTAAATGGAACTACCAATGTTCTATCCCTAAGTTCAGGAAGAATTTTTTGATATGATTCTTCCTGATTATTCATAGTGATCTCATAGATTTCTTTTCCCTTAATCAAATGCTCAATAGTTTTCATGGTATATTTGTAACCAATTATTATATCACAATTTAATAGAATATCTTTTACAATTTCTGTTATGTATTTTGGAGAACCAGGTCCAACACCTACAGCGAAAACTTTTCCCAATTTTACTTCGTAATCTTTTGTCGGTCTTTAATATATTTCACAAAAGGCTCCCAATCTACCTTCATGTACTTTGTAGGCTCTTTTGCAGGATATTTTACCCAATCTTGGGCTATTGAATACTGAAATTTCTCTTGTTTTCCACCTTTTTGATATTCTAATAATAATGAATTTCCCCAATCCTTTTCTTGATAACTAATACTAGAAATATCCTCAAATGATAGCTCTACATTTCTATCATCTTCTAAATCGTCCATTAACTGTTCCTCATTATATCCATCATGACGAATCATTGTATTTTTTGATCTGATAAAGTTAATCACTTGTCTTTGAGTAATGGCCTTCCACCAACTCATCTTAGCCTCCGTTTTGTGTACGAACATTAGATGTTTATCGGTGAGTAATAGCATCCCCTCTCTTCCTCCAATTGAAAAGAATTTTTTAGATTCCCTCCATACTGAAACCAAATGCGCCTGAATCTTTTCATCAGGTTTCATGTTGGGTGATTTATTTGACTTTGTTAAAAACTAATACAATTAGCTTTTATGTAAGAAATTTTGAGAAAAATTGTTGAATAAAATTTTTCTGGCATTAACAATATTGTTGCTTATGATGACTTTTGGAAATTATACGTTTGCCCAAAGCGACGACAAGTTAGTTATCTTGGAAACAAATCTTGGGAATATAGTAATAGAGTTTTTCCCAGAAGATGCACCTAACCATGTTGCCAATTTTATCAAATTATCTGAATCTGGATTTTATGATGGAACTATCTTTCATAGAATAATTCCTGGTTTTATGATTCAGGGTGGTGATCCTAATACAATCAGTGGTGATCCAAACACATGGGGGATTGGTGGTCCTACTGATAGAGTAAATGCTGAATTTAATACAATAAAACACAACCGTGGAATTGTTTCAATGGCAAGATCAGCTGATCCAAACAGTGGAGGCTCTCAATTTTTTATTGTTCATAAAGATTCTAACTTTCTTGATGAACAATACACTGTATTTGGCAGAATTGTAACTGAAGAAAGTTTTCAGACTCTTGATAAAATTGCAGCAGTTGAAACAGGAGATAAGGATAATCCCACAGATCCTGAGCAAGTAAGAATTACAAAAGCTACTGTAGTTAACCGTTCAGATGTTTCAGATATTCTTGAATTGCCTGAACCAGAACGGACACAATCTCCCATTCCCACACCAACTGGCAACCAAAAATATCAAAGTTCTGAACATGAAATTGAATTTAGTGTACCTGAAGGGTGGTTATTACAGCAACCTGATAAAGCACAACCGAATTCCCCTGATGTAGTTGCAGTTGGACCAAAAACCGGAGTGATGAATCCAGTAATCTCTTTAACAATCGAAGAAACTAACCAAAGATCTTTAGATGATCTCATTACTGAAAAAATTGCAGTAATCCAACCTGCTATTGACTTGGGGAACCTGAAGATCATTTTACAAGAAAAAACGTTTGTTAATGGATATGAGGTATATGTAACTGATGCAGAGGGACTCTTTTCTTCTAACAATGAACAATATGATGTTAAATTCAAGGAAATCATGATTTATGATGCTGAAAAATTTTACACACTATCTTATAGTAATGGTATAGATGATTTTGATTCTCAACTGCCAAGATTCATTGAAACAATTGATTCATTTGAAATATTATCGAACGATACTCCTAAATACGAATCCACTGAAAAAGGCGGTGGATGTCTTATTGCAACTGCCACATACGGTTCTGAGATGGCACCACAGGTTCAACAATTAAGAGAACTTAGAGATAACAAACTATTGCAAACAAATTCAGGAATTTTGTTTATGAACACATTCAATAATTTCTACTATTCGTTTAGTCCTGTTATTGCAGATTATGAAAGAGAGAATCCTGTATTCAAAGAAGCAGTAAAGATCTCAATCACGCCCATGTTATCCACTTTATCAATTCTAAATTATGTTGATATTGATTCTGAACAAGAAATGTTAGGCTATGGAATTAGTTTGATTTTACTAAATGTTGGAATGTATTTTGCAGTACCTGCAATAATTATCTTCAAAATCAGAAAATAATTTTACCAAACATCATCTACCTCATCGAGTAGTTTGTATTCTTTCTCAGTTTTATCTTTCATTAGTTTTAGTCTTGAAATATCTCTATCGAAGAATAAATCTATGGTCCAATCAAGAAACACACGTGTTCTTTTATCAAACGTTGCGATTTTTGAAAGGTACACATTTCTCCAAATTAGCCAAGCCCAAAACCCTGAGATATTCATCCCCAAAAATGTAGCAATCCCAGATCTTTTTCCAATAATTGCCATTTGTCCCTTGGAATGATAGACAAATTTTTCTTTCTTAGAATTTTTAATTAATGCTATCAAATTTTTTGCAGCAACTTTTGCCTGAGCTTCTGCAATTTGAGCAGTTGGAGGGAATGGTCTTTGAGTTTCAGGATCTAAAAACAATGCACAGTCTCCTATTGCAAAAACTCCCGGAAAATCCGGAACCTCAAGAAAATCATTAATAATTAATTTTCCTTTATCTGTCTTGAACATTGATCTCTTGATTGTGTTAACAGGAGTAACACCTGCAGTCCAAATCAAAGTCTTTGTTCTAATCGAATCAACAACTGAATCATCAATTGGATCTTTTGGAGTTGGATCTACCGTTTTTGTAGTTACTTCATTTCCATCAAAACTAGTCACTGCAGTTTTTAACCTGATATCAATTCCCCTTTCGATCATCTTGTCTTTTGCAAAATCTGCTAATTTTTGATTAAATCCTGGCAAAATCATTCCTAATGCTTCTAATACAATTACTCTAAGATCTTTTTTTTGAATAGTTGGATAATGTTTTCGTGCATCTAAAAGAAGATCCATTAATTCGCCTGCGGTTTCAATTCCTGCAAAACCGCCTCCTACTACAACAAAATTCAAGAAACTTTTTCGAAGAATTGGATCAGTCTCATTTTCTGCCTGTTCAAGCATATCTATAACTCTGTTTCTTAATACTACGGCATCATTGAGCGTTTTCATTGTATATGCATTTTTTTCGACATCTGGCATTCCAAAAAAGTTTGTTTCACTTCCTAATGCAACCACAAGAAAATCGTAATGAATTGAGACGCTTCTTCTATCTCCTGTACCCCACAATGTTACTAGTTTTCCATATGGATCGACATTTTTTACTCTACCCTCATAAAATTTTGTTTTTTTGCATATTGTCCTAATTGGCAATACTATATGCCTAGTTTCAATCATTCCAGATGCAACTTGAGGTAACATCGGTGTAAATAAGAGAAAATTATCTTCACTTACCATCAATAGTTCGATTTCAGAATCATCCTTAAACTGTGATTCTAACTGTCTAGCACATTCTACCCCTGCAAAACCACCACCCAAAATCACGATCTTCTTCTTTTTAGCCAATTACGCTCTCTCCATAAACTGGCTGAATATATGCTATAAGAATAATCACATTAAAATCGCTAATTTTCTTAGGTTCTCATAATATCTGAATGCAATATATCATATGCTCTTGATGAATCCCTCTCGTTTAGAACAACAATGATGTTATCCTGACTAAAAAACGCATTAACTAATTCGATTCCATTAGCATGTAAAACTTCTGCAACATATGATACTACATCTGATTTATTCTGAGAATTTGGTATTGAGATTCTAATCTTTGCAAGACCTGTATTAAATACATCCTCTCTGTTTGAAAAATTACTGAAGATCTGTCTAATATCTTCCATATCTTCTGTTAAGAATCTAAAAGAATCAGCCATTCTAAAAAACTCGTAGTTGTTGGTTACCTTGGAAAACTTGTCTAAAATTGTTGTAGGATCCATTTCGTTTGATTCTTGTACTGAAAACTTAACGTCCATTATTCCATCAGTCAGTGATAACCTAGCATTTTTCAAAACCGATTCTTCTTTAACCTGTTCTTTATTTTCAAATGAATCGGAATACCGTTTAATTGCAACTACTACCGTATTGAGATTAACTGAATTTCCTAGAATTTTTTCAATCTCTGGTTGAATCTTTACTGCCAATGCCGTATAGTTAATCAGATCCATCTTCATACAATCATAAATTGAACGATTTCTGGTAATGATCTCCTTAACAATTTCAGGTATAGATAGGCTTGAAATCCTCATCAAAATTATTATGTTATGTCAATTATAATAGGATTATGTAATAAATTATAGGAATGCTGATAATCTTTATATAATGTAATATATATTACATATAGTAGATAAATATGACAGCATTATTTGATAGTGAATTTGATAGAATCTTCAAAAAAATGTCAAGCTCATTTTTTAACATAGATGACATTTTTGAGGAATTTGATAGAAACGGTTCCCAATCCGGTCCATATTATTATGGTTATACAATGACTGTTGGTCCAGATGGAAAACCTATAGTAAAAGAATACGGAAATGTGAAACCAAACCTCCTTCCAACTTCCGATACAAGAGAACCAGTTGTTGACACAATTGTTGATGAAAAAGAAAAAACAGTAAAACTCATAGCTGAAATGCCAGGAGTTGAAAAATCTGATGTTAAAGTTGTTGTTGAAAACAAAAGCGTAGATCTTTCAGCAGTACATAACGAAAAGACATACCACGTTAAAGTCCCACTAAAAAATACAGTTGATGAGAATTCAGCAAAGGCTTCTTACAAGAATGGAATTTTGGAAATTATCTTCAAATTAGTTGAAGAAGAAAAACCAAAAGGCAAAACGGTGGAGGTTGAATAACCCTCCTCAAGTTTTTTGAGATAATGATATGAGTGAAATAGTACTTAAAATAGATGAAATTCAACAACAACATGTTGGAAGGGGTAGAGCAATCGTTGACCCCAAAATCATTGAGGACAAAAAATGGAGTACTGGACAAATTTTAGAATTAACATACAACAAAAAAACACATGTAAAACTATGGCCAGGTTCACCTGAGGAATATGGTACAGGAATTATCAAAATAGATGGAATAACAAGACAAAACATTGGAGCTGGAATAGGAGATAAAATTTCATTAAGATCTGTTGAAGCTGAGAATGCTGAACAGATTACTCTATCTCCTACAGAAAAAATTGCAGCTGAAGGATTGCAAGAATACATGATTTACAATTATCTTAATCATGTATTTACAACTGGAGATTCAATATCTTTAAACACACAGATGGGTGGAAGAGTTCAGTTCATAATAACAAGCACAAAACCATCTAAACCAGTTATTGTAACTGAAAAAACAATATTCAAACTTGGTGCAATGACAAAAGCCATTGATTCATCTGTTCCTAGAATAACTTATGATGAACTTGGTGGCTTGAGACGTGAAGTTCTAAAGATTCGTGAGATGGTTGAATTGCCCATGAGACATCCAGAATTATTTGAGAAAATAGGCGTAGAGGCTCCAAAAGGTGTTTTATTATATGGTCCACCAGGAACCGGAAAGACCTTACTTGCAAAAGCTGTAGCTGGTGAGACTAATGCTCACTTTATTTCACTTAGTGGTCCTGAAATTATGGGTAAACACTACGGAGAAAGCGAGGAAAGAATCAGAGAAATTTTTTCACAGGCAGAGGAGAACGCACCTAGTATAATCTTCATTGACGAGATTGATTCCATTGCTCCAAAAAGAGATGAAGTATCAGGCGAACTTGAAAAGAGAATAGTTTCTCAATTATTAACACTAATGGATGGTATGAAATCTAGAGGAAAAGTTGTAGTTATTGCAGCTACTAATAGACCTGACTCTATCGATCCTGCTCTTAGAAGACCAGGTAGATTTGACAGAGAAATTGAAATTGGAATTCCTGATGAGGAAGGAAGATTCGAAATTCTCTCAATTCATACACGTGGTATGCCAATTGAAGAAAAAGTAGATCTTAAACAAATCTCAAAGATCACACATGGATTTGTAGGGGCTGATTTGGAAGTATTAGCCAAAGAAGCTGCAATGCGAGCTCTTCGTAGAATTCTTCCTGAGATTGATCTTGATGAAGAAAAAATCTCTTCAGAAATACTCCAAAGAATTCAAATTACTAGCGAAGACTTTAGAGAAGCATTAAAAGAAGTCAGACCAAGCGCACTCAGAGAAGTCCAAGTCCAAATTCCAAATATAAGTTGGAATGATGTTGGTGGTTTGGATGAATTAAAAGAAGAATTACGGGAGGCAATTGAATGGCCAATAAAATACAAAGATGCTTATGATTATGTTGATGTAGAAACTCCTAAGGGAATTTTACTACATGGTCCACCAGGAACTGGTAAAACTCTAATTGCAAAGGCACTGGCAAAAATGACAGAGTCTAATTTTATTAGCATTAAAGGACCTGAACTACTATCTAAATGGGTCGGTGAATCTGAAAAAGGAGTTAGAGAGATATTCAGAAAGGCACGACAGGCAGCACCATGTATTATCTTCTTAGATGAAGTTGATGCACTTGTTCCAAGAAGAGGTAGTGGAAGTTCAGACTCACATGTCACAGAAAATGTGGTATCTCAGATTCTAACTGAAATTGATGGACTAGAAGAATTACACAATGTTTTGATAATCGGTGCAACTAACAGGCTAGACATTGTCGATGAGGCATTACTAAGACCAGGAAGATTTGATCGAATCATTAAAGTTCCAAATCCAGATGCCAAAGGGAGAAAACATATCTTTGAGATTCATACAAAAAAGAAACCACTTGAACGTGATGTAGATATTGCAAAACTAGTAGAGATTACAGACGGTTTTAGTGGAGCAGAAATTGCTGCCGTAGCAAACAGAGCCGCACTTGCTGCTCTGAAGAGATATGTTGAAGGTAAATCTGAAAATGTCAAAGAAATCAAAATTGTTCAACAAGATCTTATCAATGCAGTGGATAAGGTAAAGCCTCAGAAAGAGGCATCTTCCACATATTCCATAAAATAGTCTAAATACTAATGAAGATAAGGTAAAATGATGAAACTTTATCTTGATTTTAACCCTTGCCAGGAGTGCAATACAATGATGGCAGAATTGAGTAGTCAAGAAATGTTATTTGCTGATGAGAAGACTAGAGCAGATGAATCCGCAAAATTTCTCAGACATTTAACATACAATCACAATGAAGTAGTTCAAGCAGTAATGGAAGATCTTCCAAAGCAAAAAAGAGATCAAGAACCTGATTTCTACAAGTAATTCTTTTTATATTCTTTAAAATAAATAATCATATTCATATACAAAAAAATTCTAATATTTTCGTGAAACAATAAAATGAAATTAATGTATCTTTTTGGCCTATTTGTTATATTTTTCTCTTTTAATTTCTTACAAATTACTTTAGCATATGAAACAGAACAAGAACCAGAACCACCAAAAATTCCTGGACCTTCCCCTGAACCAGAACCAATCAAAATACCTGAACCTGAACCTGCTCCTAATCCGTTTCCAGAGGAATCAAATTCAGAAAAAATTAAAAGATTAACCGAAGAAAATGATAGACTAAAACAACAAAATTCTAACTTTCAAGATCAGGTAACAAGTTTAAAAAATGAAAAATCACGATTAGAGTATAAAATATCAGAACTTGATAAAACTATTCAAAGTTTAAAAGAAATTACAATGGAACAAATTCGTGTAATAATGGATTTAGTAAACAGGTTAAAAGATGTATTATTTGAAAAAACATTTTCTCCAACAATCAATTTGTAGGATTTTTTTTAGGTTTAATCTAACTTATCTAGATTTAACGTCTTCTTAATCAAGTCCACTCTGTTTCTGATTGTAACATCGCTTATTCCAGATTCTACTGAAAACTTCTTTTGACTTATTTTTTCACCATTCATTATACATGATATGTATAATGATGCAGCAGCTTGTGCTACTGGATGTTTTCCAGCAGTAATCTGTTCCTTTTCACATTGTTTTAGTATCTCAAACGCATCTCGTTTGGTTTTTTCTTTTAGATCCATATTATTTGAAATTTTTGAGATAAATGAAGAAGTATCATACTGATTAAGATTCAATCTGAGTTTTTTGATTATAGTTCTTAGATCTCTAGAAAGTATTCGTCTCTCAATATTTCCAGCATTTGCAATATCATCTAATGTTCTTGGAATGTTGTTTTCTCTACATGCTGCATACAATGAAGCAGAGATCAATGATGCCATTGTTCTCCCTCTAGTCAGTTTAGCATTAACCACTTTTCTGTATATGTAGGCAGCATTTTCTACAACATTGTCTGGAATTCCTAACTTTGTTTTCATTCCATGAAGTAAAGTAAATGCTTTGCTTAATGTAGCAGTTTTTCTTGATTTACTTCTTTGATCCCATGTTCGTAGTCTATTGAATTCATATTTTGTTTTATTAGATAATATATTTCCTGAAGAGTCTTTGTTAGCACCAATAACAGTTGATAATCCTTTATCATACATTGTTAATGATGAAGCAGGGCCTGTCCTTGATAGTTTCATATATTCTTCCTGAGAATAACCATTGTTTTCATATGATGCATCGGCCATATTTTGTAATAAAATAAGACCGCATCCCCCACAAACAATTTCTCCTCTTTCAGAATCTGTTATTGCAGGATAGGTTTTGCAAGTATCTAGTTGACACTTTACATCATATTCATTTGAAAAATTTTCTATCACTATTGGTATATGTGTGTATTTTTGAAATAAAAACAGATTGTTTAAGGCAATTTTGTAACCCAAATCTTACTTTACAAACTAAAAATTCCTCAAATTTTTCTTAACGGCAATTTGATAATTAACGTATAATATACAATGTAATAAATGTTAAAAATAAAATAATTTTTAAAGATTATTTTCTAATTGATTCTAAAGAATGTCCACGATTAGTAATCATTTGAGTGACTGCCTCTATGGTATAGTCAATTCCATGTTCTTCTTCAAAATGTGTTCTTAATTTTTCAATTAGACCTACGGTTTTTTCTTCATCTAAAATGAACTCACATTCAAAACCATAGTCTTTGCATCTCAATTTCAGTGTCATAGTCTGAAGAAAATATCAAACCTATAAAAACCATAGACCTATCTTTCTAAATTTACAGTAATTAGGCACAATTTTCTCCCTAAATTCTTCCAAACAGCACTAATAATATCAGTTACTTTGTAATCATGTAGATGAAAGGACTGGAATATATTTTTCTTGCAGTTGGTTCTGTACTGGGAGCATTTCTAAGATACAAAGTAACTGAATCCCAATTACTCTTCAACACATTACCTCTGAATGTTTTGTTTGTAAATGTTTTAGGGGCATTTATTCTTGGTTTATTTGTTATAGTATCAGAACAATGGAATCTTGATGGAAGATATTCACTCTTTGCAGCTGTAGGATTTTGTGGATCCCTTACAACAATGTCTTCATTTGCTCTTGATTCAAGCAATCTACTTGAAGGTAATCATTATGGAACTCTTGCAATTAACATTGTTGCTAATGTCGGTCTGTCTATTACAGCATTAATTGGAGGAAAGTCATTAATGAGTGCAATCATTGATAATTAATTAGAAATGGTGTATTCTTATCATGTTGTAAAGTTTCAAGCAATCTCTTTTGTTCAAGGAACACATTGGTCTCAATCAGTAGGTGAAAAAGGAATTCTTTACAAATCATTAAAAGATCCATTTTCAAAAATCATTGTGCAATTTTCTAATGGCACAAAAAAACTATATCACGTACCAAAAGATAGAACAGTTGTTGTAATTAATAACACTGTGCACTTTCTAGGCGAATTGGCATAAAACTATTTAAAAAATTGATCAACCTGATCTCTGTATTTAATAGCAATCTTTCCAAATTCTGCAAAATCATCTGCAGTTGGATATTTCATCTTCATTGCAAACTGATTGATAAATATCGATAGTGCACTGCCAATTATTAGATTATAAACGCCATCAGCTATATTATTTGAATATGGAAATGCAACTCTGATAAATGGCAAATATGTCTCCGTTTGGGAAATCATTATTTTGATGTGTTTTTCAACAAACTCTTTAATATCATCTGGAATTGCCATATACCGTTTCATACATTGATTTCTTATAAACGGAACTTTGATTTTCAGGCATGATTGAACTATTTTTAGTTTTCAACAACAAGTCATCTCATTAATTAACAAAAAACCTTGAATAGACTTCTTGGGATCAAGAAAAATGAAATCTAACTGTGTAACTAAAAATTCTCTAGAAGTTTCGACAGAACATAAAGAACATGAAGACGACAAGAAAAGCCATCTAAAAAAAGAATTGGTCATATTTCCTACAGAAAAATATTGCCAACTGAAAACATTATTAAATCTTAAGATAAACTCTCCGCCGGTAATCTTCTAAACATTACCTATCAAAACTAAAACCTACAGATTTAAACACAAAATCTATTTTGGTACAATAATTCTTTTATTTAATAATCTGAGCCAAGTACTTTTCTTTACCTTTTCTACTTCTAGGAAGACACCTTAATTGTCTGTTACAACAAGGGCAAATAATCCCGTCATAATCTACAAATATTTCACAATAATTACATCTTTTCTGTCCAGATGCATACCTACCAATCTGTGTAGGTTTGAGAGCTTTGTATTTCTTACAGTTACCTATACAATAAGTCATCAAAATATAATAAAATTATCAAAAGATAAAATCTTTGATTGCACTGCACTCATTTTTGTAAAAAAATCCTCAAATGAAATTAAATTTATACCTCTAGTTCTATTTTTAACTATTGCTCGAATTAGATAAAAAAGTATTTGGAAAAATTACAACTAAAGAAATTATTGGAGCTGATCCTCCAGCAATTCCTGATACTGATGATATTCTAAAAAATGAATTTATTATTTTACTTGAAGATCTTAAATCCCAACCAAAAGAAAATCTTGAAAAACTATTAGAGAAGCAAAAAACTGCTGAAGCACACGTTAACAGCAGACCTGGTGCTATGGCTTTAGCTCAGGACAAAATTCAACTTTTTAATAAATATAACAAGAAATATATCCAAACAATTCAAGAAAAACTCAAATCTTAGAGTTTTTTCTTTTTTGGACGTTTTTTATTAGAATTTTGCTTTTTCCTAATAATCAATGAAATTATAGCACCTGCAGGTATTCCTATAACAGTTCCAACACTCACATATGGTGCAATGAAGAAATCACCAATCCAAATTCCACCGTCTACAGTTAATTCCATGAATGTCCTAGGTCGTAAAACTATTGAAACTGTCTGCGAATCTTCTTTTTTATTTCCAATATCGTCTGTATATGTCACAACAATCTCAAATGGTAGTTTATATTCTAAATTTACTTCTTTATTTGTTGTAATAATTTGTGATGTAATTTTAACAGGATTATTTTTTTCTATTTTCGAAAATTTATGTGATGTTTCTCCTCTAAATTCGATATCTTTTGGTGTAATTATCTTTATGTTAACATCTGTAATGTCTATGGTTTTTGATAACACTTCAACTGTAATTGGAAATTCAGCATTTGCAAAAATTGATTCTGGAATTTTCGTATAAATTGTTATAGCAGGATCTTCTTTTATTACAATTGGAATTGCTATATTGTGATAAATTGCAGGTTGGGGTGTTTTGTTATTTGTAACAAGAACATGAGAATATTTCAAATTAATAAAATGAACACCAGAACTTGAATTACTTGGAATTAAAAAATCAACGTTTCCACCATATGTTCCACCTTGAGCAAGTTTATCAATAACAATATTATCCAATATTCCTACAACAAGAGATTTGTTTTGACTAGAAAAAATTAATGAAATGTCTTGTTTATCTTCCCATCCGTTATTTTTTATCAAAACTGAGATACTACCCTCTCTTCCTGTTATGATTTCATTGGGATATGTTATCTCAATATCTATACCACCATCCAAACTCTGAGTAACTGTAGCTCCATAGGAATTTGGTACTAAGGAAAACAAGCAAACTAACAATAGTATAATCCAAAGAAAATTCATACTCTTATTATGAAGAACTCTATTATGACTATTCTGTGTATTTTAGGCTCAATTTTTGCTTAAAATTTGAAAAAAAAGTTGTTGATTAATAAATAACATCAATTCAGTCACCTAGAATCAATATGGTAAGCAAAATAAAAGAGCTATGTCCAAGATGTGCCCAAGGTAAGCTAGTTACTGATAATGAATCTGGTGAAATGTTCTGCTCCAAATGTGGATTTGTAATTACTGAAAAACTACAAGAGGCAGGACCTGAATGGAGATCATTTACTCAAGACGAAGGTGGTAATAAGGCAAGAGCCGGCGCACCGACATCACTGACAATGCACGATATGGGTCTTGCAACAATCATCAATCCTGTAAACAAAGATGCGTCTGGAAGACCACTCACAGCATCAATGAAAAGCACCATTGAGAGGCTTCGAACTTGGGATAGTAGAAGTCAAGTTCATGAACCAGTAGACAGAAACTTTAGACAAGCATTTAGTGAACTAAACAGACTAAAAGATAAACTAGCAATTTCTGATGCAGTAATTGAAAAAGCAGCTTACATTTACAGAAAAGCACTTGAAAAAGGTCTTGTCAGAGGACGTTCTATTTCAGCTTTAATGGCATCTGCACTTTATGCTGCATGTCGTGACACGGCAACTCCAAGAAATCTAAAAGATGTAGAAGCAGCAGCAAACATCAAAAGGAAAGATATCGCAAGATGTTATAGGTTATTGGTTAAAGAGCTCGATTTGAAGATGCCAGTAACTGATTCAATTCAATGTGTAGCAAGAATTGCAAGCAGAATTGGAATTGCTGAAAAAACAAAAAGATATGCAGTAAAAGTGCTGAAACTTGCACAAGAAAATGAAGTATCAGCTGGAAAGGATCCAATGGGTTTAGCAGCTGCAGCATTATACTTATCTTGTGTAAAAAATGGTGAGGACAAAACTCAACGTGATATTGCTGAGGCTGCTAATGTTACTGAGGTAACTATCAGAAATAGATACAAAGGCCTCAAAGAATCACTTGATCTATGATCTATTTTCTTTGAGAATCTTCTGTAGGCTTGACAAATCCGCCTTCTACTGATTCTGGTGGAGGTATTTTCTTTGATTTTCCTAAACCAATAGTTGTAATGATTACTGATGACAAAATAATAAAAAATACCATTTGTGAATATGCTTCTGAATTTGGTAATCCCATAGTTATTGGATATGTGGCAAGTACTGCTGCAGCTAATCCTCTAGGAATCATAGAATTTGTTACAGCTTTATCTAATTTGGAGAATCTCTTTGTTAGCGTTATCTTGCCAATAAACGCTCTTCCATAATAAATGGCAATTGTTGCTAGAATTCCAAATACCATGTATTCTATTTGTCCAAAACTTGCCATCAATCCAACAAATACAAAGAAAAATGATCTTACCAAAAATGTTAATTGATTGTGTGTGGGATCATCCATCTCAACTTTTGGTAGCTTAAATTTGAGTATTTTTGAGAGGTGATTTTTATTTCCAATCATTAAGCCAAACACAAGTGCTGTTAGGGCTCCTGATTCTCCAAATGAATTTGCCAAAAAGAACAAGACAAATAAAACTCCTAATGTTAGCATGTATGCATGTTGAGCATTTCCTAGTTTTGTTGAAATATACATCCAAGGAATTCCTACACCAAATCCTAAAACCAAACCTACAATAACAGCTCTGCCAATTGTTTCTTCCAAAGTTTGTAAATCAAAATGACCTGAAAGCACAGCTTCAAATAATATGAATGCAATAATTGTAGCTAAAATATCTGTCACTGCAGATTCAAAACTTAGCATTGATTTGGCGTCATCTGAAATTTTTACATTTCTAACAAGACCAAAAACAATTGCTGAACTACTTCCACCTACAATTGAACCTAGTAATATGCTCTCTAACCATAACCAACCTAATGCAAAATGAGCAGCAAGTGTTATGATTACAACCGATAGAACAAAACCAAGAATAGCCAATGTTATCGAAAAATGGACAGTTTTTACAACGTGTTTGATATCTAAATTTAATCCACCATCAAACATTATAATTATTAATGCAAGTGCAGCGAAATATGGTACAACTTTGATAACAGCTTCGGGTTGAATTAAGCCAAAAACAGGTCCTATTATTACTCCTAATATCATTAAAAACGCGACATCTGGAATGCCTGTTTTTTTAAAGAATGCTTCGCCAGCTACTCCCAAAAAAATTACTACTCCTGCCGCAAGTAAAATTACATGAGCTGAAGCAATTGGTCCATCTTGGATGGACAATGTACCTATAAAATTTTGTAATTCAGTTAATTTATCTAAAATTACAGTAGAATCGAAATTAGATATTGAAATTGTATCTCCAATTTGACCTTTAATTAAACTCAAAATAGATAAAACTGTTAAATTCATTAGTGATTACCCTAATTCAATCTGAATTAAAGATAATTTAGTCAATAATTACAACTTTGTAATTGATTTTAAATAACATATGCTAAAACACACATTGTGAGCGCAACAAATCAACTTCGTGCAGATCATGATCAAGTTCGTCGACTAGAAAGAATAGTATCAAAATGTGCAAATGAATTATACAAAGGAACAAAAGTCCCATTTTCAGACCTTACAAAAATTACCATAATAATTTCAGAATTTGTTGATTCAATTCATCATTCAAGAGAAGAAGATTCTTACTTTCCATGTGTTGCAAGTTATGATACATTAAAAGAAGAAATTAGAAAATTTATGATAGAACATGAATTTGGTAGGAACATTGCTCGACAAATATCACATCATCTAAAAAGATGGAAAAATGGAGAAGATGCACAAGAACCTGTATCAAGATATTTGAGAACATATGCCATTTTCCTAAATGATCATCTTAACAAAGAAAATAAATTCTTTGATGATGCAGAAACAAACATCTTATCGAAAGAAGAAGAAATTGAAATGTATGAACAATACAGATCGGTTTTTGCAATAGTAAAAAAAGTAGAAGACCTAATTGCAGAAATTGATTACTTAGAAAATCAATCTTGGGCTAGAAATTAACGTAAGCTCTTTATGGGTATTTAGATACTTCTATTTATGAAACCTTTCATTCTTTGGATGACTGGTCTTCCTTGTTCAGGCAAGACTACTATTGTAAAAGATTTGCAAAAAGATATACCGAATTTAGCAATGCTTGATGGTGATGAATTAAGAGAATGGTTCTCACCAAAAGACTTTTCAAAAGCAGGACGTGATGAACACAACAAGAAAGTTGCTCATTTGGCTAAGCTTTTACTAAAGCACGGTGTTCCAAGTGCAGTTTCATTGGTTTCTCCATATGTTGAGAATCGAGAAAATGCAAGAAAAATTATCAATGCAGGTAATCAATTTGCAGAATGTTATGTGAAATGCTCACTTGAAAAATGTGAAGAAAGAGATGTTAAAGGTATGTACGCTAAAGCAAGAAAAGGAGAAATCAAAGGATTTACAGGAATTGATGATCCTTACGAAGCTCCGGAAAAAGCAGATTTGATAATTGATACCGAACATGAATCTCTTGCAAATTGTGCAAAACAGGTAAAGAACTTCCTTAAAGAAAGAAACCTACTCTAATTTTTTAAATTCTTCCACTATTTTATCGTGAATTAATCCGTTTGTTACTAAAATTCCGTTTAGATGATGTACTTCTTTGTTATTGTATGTAATATCATTGCCTAACATATCTGTCATTTTTCCTCCAGCTTCTGAAATTATTGAGTAAGACGCAGCTGAATCCCATTCTTTCATTTTATTTGTAGTGGTGATATATGCTTCAGCTTCACCAGAACTAATCTTTCCAACTTTTAATGAACTCCCTATACTTGTAAATTCTTTAATTCCTAATTTTTTGATAAATGCTTTCTCTTTGTCTGACAAATGATGTCTGGAACCAACAGTTCTACATTTTTCAAGTTCGGTAATTCTAGTTACAGATATTTTTTTCCATTCGTTATGAGAATATCTAAACGAACCACTTCCTTTCTGTGCAACAAATATTGTATTTTCTGTAGGCCAAGCAATTACTCCGAGAATTGGTTTTTTATTTTTGATCAATGCAATCATAACTGTAAATTCTCCTGTTTTATCAATAAAATCAGAAGTTCCATCAAGCGGATCTACAATCCAAATCATATCTTTTGATAATCTACTTAGATCATCTTTATCTTCTTCAGACAAAATCATATGTTCAGTTTGTGAGAGAATCACTTTTATTATCTCATTACTTTTCAGATCCGCATCTGTAATTGGAGAATCATCATTTTTTTTAGATGTTTTATAATCTCCTAGATAAATTTCTAAAATTGCATTTCCAGCTTCTTTTGCAGCCTTGATAGCAAGATCTAGTTCGGGAATTTTATTGGAAATTGGTATATCTTTCAATTAAAATTACCTAAGTTGTTAGTTCTGGTTTTAATGTCCAAACAATCCCTAGGGCAATAAACGGAATTGACATAATTCCTATAATTCCCAATATAGTGTTAAATTGAGATTGTGATACCTCTGGATTATTTATTATCCATGGCAATGGTAATGTAATTATTATCCAAATAATTCCTAAAAGTATTAGCAACTTAGCTTTTGCCTTTCTGTCACTTATCATGATTTGTTGTATTCCGCAGTTATATTAAATCCATGTGAATTCATTTTATTGATTCTCCTCCATCTACTGCAAGTATTGCGCCTGTAGTCCAAGATGCATCATCTGATGCAAAATATAGTACTGCTTTTCCAATTTCTTGTGGTTGACCAATTCTTCCTATTGGATGTTCATTATCCATGAATTCTTTATCTTTTTGAGTTTTCAAAAATGGTTTTGTCATATCTGTGTCTACTACTCCTGGACAAATACAATTCACCCTGATCTTATCTTTGGCATATTCTAATGCCCAACATTTTGTTAGTAAAATTAATGCAGCTTTTGAAGCAGAATATGCATCAGCATTAAATCCTTGATATGCCTTTAATCCTGCATCAGATGAAATGTTGATTATTGAACCAGATGTTTTTTGTAAATAAGGAATTGCCTCTTTGGTAAATCTAAATTGTCCTGTAAGATTTACATCTAAAACTTCATTCCATTCATCTTCATTAATCTCATGTAGTTGTTTTATCTTTGGAAAAATTCCAGCATTATTTACGAGAATATCTAATTTTCCAAATTTCTCAATTATTTTCTTTACAACATTTTTTACATCATTTGTATTTCTAATGTCAGACGTAATCCCAGTTGCATTAGGAATTTTTGATACGGCTTTTTCTAATCTTTCTTGATTTTTTGATGTGATAATCACAATGGCCCCATTTTCTGATAAAATTTTTGCAGTAGCAAATCCAATCCCACGACTTCCTCCAGTTATTAATGCAATCTTCCCTGATAACTTCAATAGTTTTTAGATGAAAATTCGTAATTTATAGATCCATTACACTAATTCACAGGCATAAAATATTACATAAAATCTTCTTTTTTATTATAAAATATAATATAAAATTTTAAATACTTGAACTTCCTATATTGACTAATGTCGAAGGATACAATTCTTATCGACTAAAACTGCGTAGCCCCGCAGAACGAAAAAGGCAATCAGTCGTTTAATCTACTGATAAAGAGAGGAAATCTCTCATTGTTCTGCAGTGTAGGGGTATACGCCTCTTAGTTTTCTAAAATATCCACAGATACAGAACCCATTATTTTTCCATTTGGATTGATAGTTATTGACACTTCTTCCATTTCAGAAACAAAAACGGTTTTCTCTCCAACATATTCCCACGTGAAATATTCTGAAATTCCAGTTTGATGTGGAGTGCCTTTAAGATGAAAATCTTGTAAAAAACTAAATTTTTCACCTGATAATGTTATTGATAAAATATCTGGACTGCTACCGTTGGGTACAAATCTAAACGAATATTCTCCTTTATCAATCACAAATGAATCTGTAAAAACTCCATTGGAATATAGACTTGGATCTGCAAGAGTAATATGGAAAATTATCGTATTTTTTTCTTTGATAGGATCTGATAAAAAATTTAATATCAAAACTCCCATTACAACAATTATAAGAATGGCAACAATTATTTTATTCATTATAACAAGTGATTTATTCCTTTATAAAAATAAATTCTGATTTTATTTGTGTTAGAAATAATAAGTTAAGTGATCATTAAACAAAAATGGAATTTAGATTTTATCAAAAAAGATCGAGTCAATAATATTGAAGATTTATGCAGTTACTAAAAAATATTCATAATACGCAAAACTGATTATTGAATAATTTCTTAAATTATGTTTTAAATTTTTTTGATGAGCCTATTCCAATGTTCAATTCTTGTTAGTTAAATTTCATATACTGTTAACCATTTTTCACACCCAAAATTAAGTATCAATTTCAAAATTCAACTTATTGCCAAACCTAACTGAAAACTGGTCAAAACAACCAAAACCTAGTATTACTGAAAAAATTAATGATACAATTAAACCAAAAGGAGCATTAAAACCAAGAGTTCAAGAAGGAATTAGAAAATTACAATTACAAATCAGAAAACTAGATTCAATGCTTATCGGCTTACAAGAACGTGATGCAAAACTATTTCGAAGAATTGTTGATGCTACACAACAACATGATGTTCAAACTAGTAAAGTTCTTGGAAACGAGCTTGCTGAAGTAAGAAAAGTTACAAAAATTCTGAGTAATGCTAGAATAGCATTAGAACGAATTGAATTACGACTAACTACATGCAGTGATCTTGGAGATACAGTTGTAGCAATTATGCCTACAATGGGATTGATGAAGAACCTAAAATCATCTCTAGGAAAAATAATGCCTGGAGCAGAACAAGAAATTGGTCAAATGGCAGAAATGCTTGGAGGTTTTATGACTGAAAGCTTTTCTGGAGATTCAGTATTTGGACTAGATCCAACTACTAGTTCAGAATCTGAAAGTATTCTTAAAGAAGCTGCCGCTGTAGCAGAAAGCTCAACAGGTCAAATGTTTCCGTCAGTTCCTACAAACAGCCACCAAACAACCAGTGCCAAATTTCTATAACGTCCAAATCTTTTAACCATCAGTAGAGTCTCTAGATTCCTTAATTTTCTTGACTCTATTTTCTTCACTATCTATAATTCTATCAACACCTACAAGCTTTTCTTGTAAAACATTGATAATCGAACCAACCTCATCAGCTTCATTTTCCACTTGCTGTCTCTTTTTTGTAAGTTCCTTGATTCCTCTACTTTCTTCATCAATATACTCACTAACTTTTTGGAGTTTCTCTTTGAGATTTTTAATATCAACTGACTCCTCTTCAATATTTTTTTCAAGTAGGGTTCTTTTTTCTTTAAGATTCTTTATCAGTAAACCTACATAATCTATAGCTTCTTCTAATTTTGCACGTTTTCCAATTAACTGGCCTATGCCAATTTCGCTTGATAAATCAACTTCAGAACTAGAAACAATATCTTCATTTTTAGTTTTTTCTTCTACTATCCCCCCACTTTCATTTTTGAATTTGTCAAACATTTTATGATTTTCCTTTTAAAAAGAGAATAAAAAGTTATTATAAATCTCAAAGCTGACCTTGTGAATGATTTTTATTCAATTAAAGAAAAAACGACAATTAATCTAATATCAAATTTCTAAAATCTTGGTTAGAGACAATTGATTTTTCTGTATTTGTGGTTAGATCTACAATCTGTGAAAATCTGATATTTTGACTTGTCTCAGAATTTAATTCGTAGATAAATGAATTAATCAATATATTTTCATGTTCCGTTTCTGTAATTTTTACAGAAAATATTACTTTATAGTTAAGATCTATTTCTGAGTCTAAATCATTCATTATTTCAAAATTATTGTATTTCTCACTAAATTTTGGGTCAAATTCACCATTTCTAATATCTAGTATATAACCTGTGGAAATCTGCCACATATCTTCTCCCACCTTTGTTGCTTTTCCATCAAAGAGGATAATTCCTGTATGATATGCTTTGTAATTTACATATGCCCAACCTAAGATTTCATCCTTAAATGACAACATTCGCTGTTTATCTTCTTCTAATAGCCCTCCTCCTAATACAGCATAGCGTTGGACTTCTAGCTTTCCATTGACTATTTTTTCAGTAAGAATAGTTGAAAGTCTTCCTTTTTTGAGGATTTTTTCTGTATATTGCATATCTTCCCCCTGTTCTCCTTGATAATTTTCACCAAATGAGTATGTTACAGATAACGGAGAAGTGCCAAGCATAAACAGAACAATAATTCCAATTATGGGTTGCTTTTGAAATTTTATCATGTCAATAAATTGTATAAATAATAATTTAGGAACGGCAATGAAACGTCCTGTTCCTTATATACAAAATTTCTTGGAAAATGGCTAAAATAGCTAAAAACTCTGCCATTTTGGAAAAAAACCCAAAACGACAATTTTTCTAAAAATTCTCTTTTTTTCTATCGATTTTTTTAGGTATGAACTTTGTTTAAATTTTACAATACACATCAATTTTTTGAAAAACTGGCTATTTTTTTACAGAAATGACTGTTCCGCTTTGTGTTCCGCTTTGAGGTTTCAAAATATTCCTCATTAACTAATTAGATCTATACTAGAGCATGTCAAAACAACAATACAGGTCCGAAATGGGCATAATGGGTGATATCTTAGACGTTACCGCCGATGGCGGTCGTGGTGGAGTCATTGTATCTGCAATCTCTCGCAAAGCCAACCTATCTCACTACGCAGTATTAGACAAATGTGAGAAACTGGTAGAAGCAGGCTTAGTCGAATCCGTCAAAAATGACAGGAATAGAGTCTTTTTGATTACTGAGAAAGGCCTTCAATTCTTTCAGGAATTTAAGAGATTTCAGGGATTCGTAGAAAGTATGAATCTAAGGTATTGAGCCAATGAACCCAGAAATCGTACAAATCCATAGGAAAGAGGTTCTTAGAGAAGATGGAATGCTTTTTGTAAGGACTGAGGGTATCCTCGAAATGATGATTAAGACACCACTTTTAGTTGTAAGCTTAATTGTTGTTGTATTCACGGTGCCCATTCAGACCTCATTCAGTTCTACTCGAACTCTTGATCTTACTCTTTATTCAGATGGTTCTACACATATCTCATCTAAGTTAGACGTAGATCCATTAGATCCTGACTTTGAAGTTGATCTATTTGGTCCATCTATTGATAACTTTGTGGCAGTTGGTGAAAATGGTTTTCTGTTATCTAGTGAAATAGTTGGTGACAAAGTAACTATTGATACTTTTGGCTCTTCCACTATTACAATTGATTATGATATTCATGACTTAATTTCAAAAGATGGAAGAGTTTGGACTTTCTCTCTTAATTCTCCAACGGATTATTCATTATTGATGCCTACAAACTCTATTATTGTAGGAATGACTGCTCTTCCATCAAATATGAATATAATTAACGAGCAAACTAAACTAGATCTAGGTGTAGGTTTCTCAGAAATTAATTATATTTTAGATACAACCCCTGCTACAACCCCTGCTACAACCCCTGCTACAACCCCTGCTACCACAAAACAACCATCCATCGATATTTCCATATTTGCATTAATTGGAATTCCTATTGTAGCATCTGTAGTAGCAATCATTATAATTAAGCGAAAACAAACAAAATCTTTACCAGTAATACAAACCGAAAATACTTTTGAACCTAAGACAAATGTTATCTCTGATGATATTGAAACCATTTTCAGATTAAGACCTGATATGCGTGATGATGATAAAGAAATTGTAAAATTCATTTCTGAAAATGGAGGAGAGATTTTAGAAAGTGATCTAAGAAAGAAATTCTTACAACCTAGAACTACAATGTGGAGAGCAGTAAAACGATTAGAAAGACTAGGAGTAATTGAAACTTCTAAAAAGGACTTGCAAAATCTAGTCCGATTAAAGAAAGATGTGGAGGAAGAGGAATGAATACTGCAACAACTTTTACCTTATTGATTTTAGTTATTAGCATGATTTTTGGAGGTATGACTAGCAACGTTTCTGCTCAAGATGATCCTGCTATTCTTTTAAAGATTGCAAAACGTGCACAAGAACAAATTCACAACCAAATCTCTGATAATTCTTCAGATAAAATAAAAGAATTATTTGAGGAAGGTATGCAAAAAGTCAGTGCTCTAGAAAATGCACTTGCAAAGGATGATATTAATTCTGCAAAAGAATATTTTCTTTCTGCAATGAAAATTTTCACAGAAATTTCTAGAGAATCTTCATCTAATGTTGCTCCTCAAATAGAAACAACTACTGTTAGAAACAATGTGAAAGATCCATCAAATGATCTTCAAAGATTACAAGTATATGTTACAAGCCTAAAAACAATTGCTAAAAAATACAATACCACAATTGATTTTTCTGAACTTGATGAATTATTCAGTCAAGCAAGACAGAAGATTAGTGATCACCAATTTACTTTAGCAGCAGAAATTCTCTCTAAAATTAAAGAGAGAATTGTAGAACTAAACAAGGAACTTCGTGAGGAAGCATCAAAACAAGAATTCCAGCGTGCTAAAGAATATGCTCAACAATACTTGGAACAACTTGATAGATTAATTGAAAATGCCAAAAAACAGGGTGTGGCTGATGAAATTATAGAACAACTTGAAACAGCCAAAGAAAATTTATCCTTAGCTGATGATAAAAATGAAATTATTGAACAAATCAGAAAAATTATCTCTATTAAGGATCAGTTTGAATTAACAAAAAATGATAGACTTGAATCTAGAGTTTTACAACTAGAAAAAACCATATCTAGGCTATCTCAAATCGATGGAGTAAATCTAGACGACTTGAAAGATGCTAAAAACACTATTCAAATTATTAAACACCATTTGTATAATGGAGAATTTGAAGCAGCAAATGATCTTCTAAGAGATTTGGCAAAACAATTAGAAGAAATTAAAAATTCTCTTTGATAGTTTATCATAAACTTCATATACATTTTCTAAACAGAATTTAGCATGGCATCAAAATCAATAATTATCGGTGTAGGTATACCGATGATCTTTGTTGGTGCATTAATGACTTGGTTATGGGCTCCAATGGAAGGTGATTTTAAAAATCAAGTTGAGCTTATTGGTAGTACTATTGGTATCTTAGGAGTAGTGTTTGTAGTTTCTGGATTATTTTATACCAAAGAACCCGTAATGCACTAAAAGTCATTGAATAAATAATGAAAAAAATTACTATTATTACTTGAAAGTAAGGTTATTTGAGATATTTACATCAGTTGAAGGCGAGGGAATTCTTTATGGTACAAAGACTCTTTTTGTGAGACTTGCAGGATGCCCTTTTACTTGTTTTTATTGTGATACAAAAGAGTCACTCCCACTTGATTCTGGTACAGAATATACAATTGAAGACGCAAACAACCTAATTGATTCTAATTTAAGAAGTAACACCTACAAAGTAAATTTTACTGGAGGCGATCCCCTAATTCAACACAAAGCAGTTGCACTGCTTGCAAAACATATTCAAGACAAAAAAATTCCTACATATCTAGAATCATCATGCTTTGATATTGATAGGTTCAATCATGTTTTACCATTCATTGATATTGTTAAAATAGAATTCAAAACAAAGGATTCTGATTTTGTAGACTCAAAGCACTATGATAAATTAATTGGCCATACAATGAAATGCCTTGAATCATCTATAAAAGCAAATAAAACAACTTATATCAAAATTGTAGTTAGCTCAAAAACTGATTTAAATGAATTCAAAGGACTGGTAAAAGAAATTTTTAAAATTGTATCTGGAAATGATATTGATGGATTTATTATTCAACCAACACATAGTATATCTGAGCCGTCATTAGATCTTTTATTGAATTTATATGATTTAGTGTTCCCGTATTACATCAATGTTAAGGTTGTTCCTCAGCTACACAAATTAATTGGCGCACCATAAAACCAACATTTGCATAAAAACCGATTAGGTTCAAATACTAGAAAAATCGTCTGAAAACATTACATGGATGAAGAACGCGTAAAAAAACTCGTTAGGGAATTAATCATTGAACTAGGTGAGGATCCTACTCGTGAGGGATTGAGAAAAACTCCTGAAAGAATTACAAATATGTACAAAGAAATCTTTGGAGGTTATGATTCTGATTCTGAGCTTTCTGTACAGTTCTCAGAAGACTCTGATGTGGTAATTGCACGTAATATTCAATTTTATTCAATGTGTGAACATCACATGTTGCCATTTTATGGAAAAATCCATATTGCCTACTCTCCAAACGGAAGAGTTTTTGGCATATCAAAACTTGTTAGATTAGTTGAAAAATATTCGAAAAGACTTCAAATTCAAGAGCGACTAACTAAGAATATTGCTGATGAGTTACATGCTCAAGGAGTTAATGGTGTTGTAGTCTTGGTAGATGCAGAGCATCTTTGTATGAAAATGCGTGGTGTTAAAAACGATGCAATGCTCTCATCTTCAGCCTTTAGAGGAATTTATGAAAATAAAGAAGAAAAAGCAGCCATAATGGCACAAATTAGAAAAAATTTGACAGATTTCTATTTTTAACCAATACTCAAAAATTAAATAATCATTATTTTTGTTCATTGATATGGGAGCAAATCCTTACGTTCATGTTCCAAAGGAATCTTGGCCTAACTGGACGTGGTATGCAATTGAATGTGTAATTGTTATTGCAATATCCATGGTCACATCAAGTAAAATTACAGATTCTATTGAAGGGCTTTCTCCAGAAATTCAGAATTACATATTCATGGGAATTGTCGGATTGATCTTCTTAACTTGGTATATTGGAATTAGAGGCTTTATCCTAAAAAAGAAAATTCTGAGGAATAGTTATTAAAATTATCTAAGATATTTTGTTTTATCTGTGATCTCAGCTTTTTTGAATGCAATTTTTCTGTTATTACAAGATTCGCAAATCCCACAGTGATATTTTTTATTTGAATAACAACTCCAAGTTTTAAAAATTGAATCTCCTAAAATCTTTATTCCTGATTTTAACAAATCACTTTTTGACAATCCTTGACGGTAAGGTGACCAAACCTTAATACTTTTTCGTAATTTTGAGTTAATACCGTCAATCTCTCCTTGATTAAATGCAGATTCTAGTTTTTTTGCAAATGACGGTCTACAATCAGGATAATGATTATCTCCAGTATGTGCACCATATACCACCAATGAAGCGTCAAGTGTAAAAGCCCATGCGGACGCTATTGATAAAAACACTGCATTTCTAATTGGCACTACAATTGAATAATCAAACTTTGTGGGAATCTTTCTTTTTGCACTTGTCAAAACATTTGAATCACCATACAAATTTTTCATAAACCCAATATCAATAATTTTATGCTGTTTTAACCCAAGTTTTTTTGCAAATGATTTTGCAGCTAAAATTTCTCTACTTGCCTTTTGACCATATGAAAACGTAATTCCATATAACTCATATTTTGATTTCAAGAAAGAAACTGCACAAACAGAATCTATTCCCCCACTAAAAACAATAACAGCTTTCTTCATGATTTTCCGAGTTATTTTCTTTTATCTGATGCTCCCTTGCTAGGTTTACAGACTATTGTCTGACATTTTACGTCTGCAGATGCAAATCCATTTGACATGGCTATGCTGATCTTTTTCAAATTGGCAGAACTTTTTGAAAACGCAATAATTGAGGGTCCTGCCCCGCTTATTGTGACGCCTAGCGCTCCTACTTTTAGGGCATTTTCTTTGACTTTAAGAAATCCTGGGATCATATGTTGTCTTGCTGGTTCAACTATCACGTCTTTGATAGAGCTTCCAATCAACTCTGGATCCTTTCTCATAAAGCCTGCAACAATTCCAGCAGCATTTGATATATTCAAAATACTATCAGATAGATTGATCTTTTTTGGAATTACGTCTCTTGATACCTTGGTCTTCTTTTTTGGAACATCAAGTTTTGGGACCGCAATACACATTCTTAGGTTTGTAGGTGGTTCTATCCTAATCACATCTAAAGGATTTGTTTTTACAATTACAAAACCGCCCAACACAGAGGCTGCAACATTATCATAATGAACAGATCCTGCACTTGCCTTTTCCCCAGATCCTGCAAACTCTACTAGAGAATTTCCATCAAGTCTTAATCTAAATAATTTGTCAAATGCGACTGCAGTTGCTGCTGCTGATGCTGCACTGCTTCCCATTCCAAATCCGGCAGGAACTCCCTTTTTGATTTTAATCTCAACACCATCTTTTATTTTGAATTTTTTCTTCATGTTTTTTACAACTAATCCGGCAGTATTGTTCTCAGGATTTGTAGGAATGTTGTCATCAGTGACTATTGTGATCCCAGTCTTTGTTTTACTTAGTGTGACTACATCATAAAATGCGTCTATTGCTAACCCAAACACGTCAAATCCTGGGCCTAGATTTGCAGTGGATGATGGTGCTTTAACTGTAACTTTTGATACCATCTAATCTTCCACTTCCTCGCCCAAATTAAGAATTCTGCTTAGAGCACCCTCAAGGTTAACAAAACCCTCGCCTGTAACATTTGATATCGGAATCAACCCCTGCGCAAATCCGCTCAAGTTTAAACCTCGTAAGATATTTGTGGTCAGTAAAAAAGTATCACCATCAGCCTCTTTTGCAATTGCATTTTCTAATACCCTCATGTTTGTCGACCATCCTAGAATATTTTTTAATTTGTCCCCAATAAGATCCGTTTTTGTCAAGACATTAATTGCAGGCAAATTCAAACGCAACCTTATTGATGTCGCAAGAAGCGCAATTGAAACAAAATTCACCGGCGTTGTAATTAATGCACCATCAAAAATAAAAATACTTGTCTTCTCTTCTGCTAAAAGGCTTTCTACAACAAAACGTCCACTTGAACGATATGCAAATAACTCAATCTGGCCAGGAGTATCGACAATCAGATAATCTGGATTCACCATATCTATTTGATTTTGAATATCATCTATTTTTGATGCAATCAAGTCATTTGCCATGATCATGGCACCATTTGGACCAAGTTCATACTGTTGCATTATTGAGACATAGTCTACATAGTCTCTAACATCTACATCACATGTGTATGGCACGTTATCAACTCCGGGATCTAAATTCAAGATAGCCGCAAACGCTCCGTTTTTTGTATAGTATTCATGCAGTTTTGATGCAAGTAGTGTTTTTCCTGAACCTGCAGTACCAGAAATGAAAATTGATTTCAATCCGTTTGATTTTTCTGATTTGCTTATATTTCAAACTAGCTTGGTCATCATATTTTTCTTAAAAATTCCAAATCAGTATTAAAAATTTAATAAAATTCAGTATGATTTGTGATTTGACACAATTTAGAAAAGGAAAATACAATCTCAAAGACTTTAATCAATTACCACAAGATCAAAATTTTTCAAACCTTGTTGGAATCACTGTTTGATGAAATCGAAACAAAATTGCAAAATTAGCACAAAAACATCGATTAAACCAACTTTATGATGCCTGGTTTCAGGCGTAGATTTTTTGTGACTGGCAATTTACTCAACTTTCATATTTGATTCCTCAAAAAAAATCATTAATGAATTGGAGACTAGTAGCAATCCCTGTCACCCTGATTCCAATTTTCATTATTGCAATCCAGTTTGATATTAAACCTGAAGATGTTTTGGCCATCGGGTTCTTTCCATTTGCTGGCGCAGTTGTCGCAATGATGATTAAACTTGGCCTTCAGGGGATCAAGTTTGCATACATTACAAGAAAATATCTTGGCAGCTTTGATTCCTTTTTCAAGTTAGCTGGAGTTAGGATAGGCAGCGAGTTCATCAAATTTACAACACCAATGTTTGTCGGAGCAGAGTTTGTTGTAATCTATTACTTGCACAAAAAAGGAATCAACCCTGCGAAGGCTGCATGGATTGCAATAATGGATATCGTCACTGAGGTATTTGCTGCAGGTCTGTTGTCTATCATGGCAGGAATTATTGCGTTGCTGAATGGCGCATATGTAGTCGCAGCTGTTATTCTGGCTACCAGCATTACTATAACATCATTATGGATGATAATGTTCTTCCTTTCTTCTAAACATGCATTCCAAATTCCAAAAGTTTTGGCAAACCTTGTGAAAAGATTTGGAAAAGAAAAAGGAAGCAAAGCCATTGATAAAACAAACACTTGGATGGAAGAAGTATGCACTATGAGCAGAGAAAACCTGAAGACTCCTGAATCTAAAAAAATCTTCACTGTCTCCTTTTTCTTCTCTCTTGCTTCTTGGTCATTTTATGGAATCTCTTTTATGATAATTGCGATGGGCACTGGATTTGTAATTACCGCCTTTGACTCTATCATGGCAGTTATGGGTGCAAACGCAATCGGGAACTTGCCAATTACGATCGGAGGTTCTGGCTTGGCCGAATTTGGGATCGTTGCATATCTGAACAACTTGGATCCATTTGCATTTGAAATTTCAGAGGGCGTGGTTGCCTGGGACGCAATCATTGGCTGGAGAATTGCAACCTACTATGTACCAATCATACTTACTTGGCTCCTTTTGGTAAAATTGGCCTTGAGTAAAATATCCGATTCAAATGATGCGTAGATACCATTCTGCAGATACAAGATATTCTCATTTTTAGTCATGACTCAAACTTGTCTGACAGGTTTTCTCATCGCATAAAACTTTAACATCATAATCATATCCTTACACATGAAAAAACCCACTGTTTGCAGCTTTTGTACTATCATTAACGCTGATCATCACGTAATCCACACATACAACTCTTACGATTAGTGGTAATAATTGGAGTCTGAAAACATTAATGACAAGATAGAAACATTATCATTCTCACAAACAAATGAGAGTACGTTAAAGAAACTTATGATTTCTGTTTTGCAATTCTTATAGTTAAAATGACTGTATGAAAGAATGATATGGAATAAATGAGAAACTTGCAACATGATCCAAGATCGTGCCATTAAGTTGATTGATTTAGGTAAAGCAGAGTTCAGAAAAGTAACCAAGCAACAATATGCACTGTTCTTGATCTGGTGATTAGAAATATGTCGCCCGACATATTCACACCTGAAAAAAGATCCTGGGTAATGTCACGCATTCGTGGAACGAACACAAAGATTGACCTCCAAATGAACGAGATTTTACAAGGACTTGGATTTGAATACAAGATGTATCCAAAGATGTTTGGCAACCCAGATTTTGTATTGAAAGAGTATAGAATCATAATCTACTGCGATGGAGACTTTTGGCATGGATACAACTGTCATAACAAGAAAAAGCCAAGACAGAAGTTCTGGAGAGACAAGATAGAGAGAAACATGAGACGTGATCAGAGAATTACAAGGAAACTAAGAAAGGAAGGATGGACTGTACTAAGATTCTGGGAGCACGACATAGAGAAGAGAACAAGTATGTGTATTGACAGAATCATTAGAAAAATATTGGAAAAATGACCCAATATCTGACATGATTTGTGCCTATTCTACATAGAAAGAATGACATTTTCACTCAACAATTATTTTTCCTTGTTTTTATGAATGAACTGTAGTGATGTGATATTATACATAGAAAAATTATTAGTTGATTATAACAATTTTTTTATCAAGGACGAAGATGAAAATTATCCTAATTCCTTGTTTATACAATAAATATCTGTTATAGAAACTACTTTATCTTTAAATGACTTTTTTTGTTTGTGGATTTTAAAAACAAGGTAGTTCTTATTACCGGCGCATCGTCTGGAATAGGCAAGTATACAGCGATCGAATTTGCAAAAAAAGGTGCTGATATAGTCCTAGTTGCACGAACAAAGCACAAGCTTGAGCAGGTCGCAAGCGAACTAGAAAAATTTCCCGTCACAATACTGGTATGCCAGTGTGACGTTTCAAAGAAAGACCAAGTAAGTCAAATGTCAAAAAAAGCTCTAGATAAATTCGGTCATGTTGATATCTTGGTAAATAACGCTGGGTTTGCCATCTACGGCTCCGTCTCCGATCTTTCCATAGATGAAATCGAATCCCAGATGGAGACGAATTACTTCGGAATGATTTACTGCATCAAAAACTTCCTTCCAGTAATGCTGAGCAGAAGATCTGGGCATATAGTTAATGTCGCATCTGTCGCAGCAAGTTTTGGCTTACCTGGAATTGCCTCATACTGCGCATCAAAATTTGCGATGCTTGGGTTTTCAGAGGGCCTCAAACACGAGTTAAAAAACACTGGCGTAGGAATTACTGTTGTCAGCCCAATCATGGTCAGAACCAACTTTTTTTGATCATGCTTCTTTTGCTAAAATGCCAAAATATTCCCGCATGTCACTTAATTCTAAAACAGTTGCCCAAGCAGTCTTAAGAGCAGCTAATTCCACAAGATTGGAAATTATTGTTCCATCTGTAGCAAGAGGTGCAGTATGGATGAAAAATACATTCCCATACCTTATCAATCCTATTTTGGGAATGTCCTTTAAAAAACAACTAGATTCTACAAAAAATTAATTTATTCTTCTAAATCGTCGTCTGCAGATTCGCTAGAGCCCACATCCAGCAATTCAAGTGATTTTAACTCAAACTGATAGATTGCGTTCATGTCAATTTCTTTTTCCTTTTCTAAAAACTCCGAAACTTTTTTGCTTAGTGGAGCTTTGTGCTGATCAAAAGTAAACTCATAGACAACTCCTTTCTCCAAGTCTTTGATCTTGATCTTTTTTGACAAATCCATTGTTACTATGTGTCGTCCGTCTTCCACAGGCTCATACAACTGCGCATCAATTTTGTTGTCGTTTTCGTATATCTCTAAAATATACCCTGTCTTTACCATCTCCTCAGGTTTGTTGAATTTTGCATTTTGGATTTCGGCAGTTACCCAGTCAGGAATGTCGTCTTCTTTCTTTTTTACCATTGTAAACCCACTCTAATTCTCTGCTTTTTCTTTTTTACTCTTTGACCACCATTCAAGATAGTCATCATGCTTGTCATCACGTGTTCTTTCTCTCTGATTTAGCTTGAATTTGATATCTGAAATCTCTTCGCGTGTTGCATATAGTCCACAGCGCTTGCAAATGAAATGCCTTCTATTCTTTTCATCCATTTTCATTGGAATGTCAATCTCATCAAACAACTTGAACAAAGCATCCCTGTTTCTATCCTCTTCTGGAAAATCTGCCTCGTACTTTGCTTCAATTTTCTTTCTCTCTCGTGATGTACATTCTGGACAGTTAGGCACTGATATTTTGGCTAAATTTTTTCCATAAAAGCGTTCCCACATTCCAAACTGATCGATATAATCTGACACGCGGATTTTTTCATCATCCCTTGCGGTCCGTTCGCCCATCGAAATCCCGCGTGCCAGACAAGAAAAATATTCAAAATAATGCTTTATCTCTTTTCTTCTAAGGCATGGGACACTATCCTTGCTGAGTTTTCTGCCCCATTAGGAACAAAATTCATTGAAAACTCGTGTAGTTTTTCTTCAAATTCCTCGTAATTCTCTTTAATTTTGGATATAGCCCGAATGACTTGGTTTGTTTTGGTTGCTAATATGCCCAGCTTTCTATCTTCAGCCCACTTGATGTTGTTTGTGTGCTCATCATATACTGGCATCCCAATTATCGGCTTTGTCTTTCCCCCCATTATTTCACCCATTGTAGTGTGAGAGCCGTTAACAACTGCATATCTGCATAAACCCAAAACCGTATCTTTTTCCTGTTCTGATAGAAAACCAACATCAATTTGTATCCAGTCGATACTTTTTTCCAAGGCCTCTGATACTGCATATCTTTTTCCATTCTTTCCTAAAACAGAATCAATACTGGAATCATTTCTTGCATGTGAAATGACTCTTTTCTCGTTATTCATCTCATCTTTGGCAAACACTTCTTCATATCTCTGACCTGTGCCATCGTTAGTTGATCTGCTTCCGGTCCTCATCCAATATCCAAACTCATTGTCTTGAACTAATTTTTCAAGATCGGATATGTTCTCTTTTCTGATTTCCTTGCTGTTTGTAAAATGTCCTACATATGCTATCTTCTCTTTTACTTCATCTGTAAAATTCAAATTATATTCGCACATTGTGTATGGTGGTGGAGAGTCTGCTACAAGGATCTTTGATGCTTTAGCAATCTGCTTTGCAATAAAAATTAACGACGGGTAAAGGTATGATCTTGAATCATATAGTTTCGGTTTGAATTGATTTGTTACAAACAAGCTGGGAATATTACGACTTCTTGCAAGGATATTTGATCCCATGTCTCCATCATTAATTACCAAATCAAATTTTTCTTTGTTGTACAGCTTTTTTTCCTCTCTCAAATAGTTTACAATCTGGCTAACCAGTGGTGGGTTTTTAGCAATTGGGAGTAGCAAATTAAGTAATGACATTGAAACGCTTGGGCCAAATTTACCGTCTATGGGCGTAGGCATCAAAATTTCATGAATGTTCTCTTTCTTATCTGGAAATTTCTTTAATAGTTTCTCATACACATGATCCTTGCTTGAAAAATGAACCTCGAACTCTTCTTTGATATGACCATCTAATACCTCATTTAGCCTCATCATTCGTGAATAGTGACCGCTTCCCCACGGATAGATAAATTCTCCTATTTTGAGCACGATATGAAACCAAATACTCCCGTTTAAATTTTCAATGGTTTTCTAACGAATCTAAAATATCATGCACGTTGTTAGGTCCTAACATAATTGAAATCTTTTTCTTTGTTTTCATTGCTAATTCGACCTCTTTTTTTGAAAATGCAGTAACCTCGTTAGAATACATGCTGACCATTTTTTCTATTTTTTTCATATTCCTTTCCAGTCCTATCTCTTTTACATCATCAAACAAATTGAAATCTATGCCTGCAAGTGGAGTTAGTGGGATCTTGTCTTTTTCAAACACGCGTATCAATGAACTATCGATAAACTCTGAAGAAAATATCAGCGGTGATAATGCTAGCGATATGCGAGTATCTGGATATTGCAACATTATCTCTAATACGGATCTTATGAATATCAAATAGTTTCTGATCCCACTTGGTTTTATCTTTAGGTGAAAAAATTCCAAATCTATTTCATTTTGTACAAGCACTGGAATGATCTGACTGATTATTTTAGCAAGATTCATCAATTCCGATTTTTGTCTGTAACAGACAATAATCCTTGTATCGTACCCCTGCTTGACCGTCTCAAAACAAGAAACTGCAGAAATTTCGTCATATATAGCACAAATTGTTTTTTTATTCTGGGACTGATACGGAATTCCACCTCGGCCTTTGTCAGAAAAAATACTGATGTATGCATTGTTCTTTGTAAGATATGTGTACAATAATTTATCATAGTTCCCATCGGTTCCGGGTGTGGCTCCAAGGTTTGATTTTTTCTCTATGATGCTTGACGTTGCTGCAATTTCAACATCTTTTGTTACAAATCCTTTTGACGTTCCTTCAACTCTCACTAGAAATTTTTCTCCCTTTAGCAAAAGATTACCTCCGATAGATGTAATCTCTGAGACAATATCCTGAAAATCATTTTTGATCTGCCTTGCAATCACTATTTTCTCAATCCCAAAGAGTAAGCTGATAGCAGATGAGGCAAACACAGGATCGTTTGCATCAACTAAAATCACACCATCATCTGATTTAACTGACTTGAATTCCTGATTTCTTATCTTGAGAATTTTTTTAATGTTTAAAATTAACTGTGAGATTTTATTTTTTGAAAATATGGTTGGAAAAACCACAACATATGACATTTCCTTCACATTTTTACTTTCAAATCTACTTGTTTATAATTTAGGATAGACTTCGGGTAATCAATATAAAACAAACACTGCAATTGAGAATGTGTCAAAATTCACGCAAGAGCAGGTAGATGATCTTAACTCAAAAATAAAAACAGCTCAAGAAGCACTTGAATGGGCATCTGACAACCTTCATCCTAAGGTTGCAAAAGCATCAAGTTTTGGCGCAGAAGATGCAGTAGTAATGGACATTATGCTAAAAATCAATCCAAAATTTAGATTCTTTACACTAGATACAGGACGACTCCCGCAAGAAACTTATGACATCATAGACGTTGTAAGAAAAAAATACAATATTTCAATTGAAGTTTTATTTCCGGATGCGAAAGAAGTCGAAAAGATGGTCAATCAGAAAGGAATGAATCTCTTCTATGACAGTATAGAAAATAGAAAACTATGTTGTGATATTCGTAAAGTACATCCAATGAATCAAATGCTTAGTACACTAGATGGCTGGATTACTGGATTAAGACGTGATCAGACCAAAAATCGAGAAAATGTAAAAATTTTCCAGCTAGATCATGGACATGGAGGAATTTTAAAGATTAACCCAATAATTGATTGGACATGGAAGCAGATTCAAGAATATATTAAAAAAAATAATCTCCAGTACAATAGCCTACTTGACAAAGGATATCCAAGTATTGGATGTGAACCTTGTACACGTGCAATAAAGCCTGGAGAAGATATTCGAGCTGGAAGATGGTGGTGGGAGCAAGGAGGCAACAAAGAATGTGGCCTTCATATAGAACCCTAAATACAGGAATTAACATGTCTGAAAGCCATTCAATCAAACCACACGGTGGAATTCTAGTTAATAGAATCAACAAAGTAAATTCTACGGGATTATTCTCGATTACAATTAGTGAAGATCTTGCAAATGACGTTGAAAACATTGCAGATGGAATATTCAGTCCTTTAGAAGGCTTTTTAGGAAAACAAGACTATGAAAGCGTGATTTCACGTGGAAGATTGGCAAATGATTTGGCATGGACCATTCCGATAATACTTGATGTTAATGAACAAACTGCAAAAAAAATGAAAGAATCTGGAGATGTACTGTTAAAAAATCCACAAGGAATCGGTGTTGCAGTATTACACGTTGAGGAAACATATTCTTTTGATAAAGAAAAAACCGCACAAGGAGTCTATGGAACTACTGATCCATCACATCCAGGTGTTGCCAAGACAATGTCAATGAATGACTATCTAGTAGGAGGAAAGATTGACTATATCCAAAGACCAGATGAAACTGAACTTCGAAAAAACAGATTAACTCCATTACAAACCAGAGAAGCGTTTGCAAAGGCTGGATGGAAGACAATTTGTGCATTTCAAACCAGAAATCCACCTCACGTTGCACATGAAATGCTCCAAAAGACATCAATTACAACACGTGATGGTGTATTTGTCAATCCGATAATTGGAAAGAAAAAGTCTGGTGATTTTGTTGATGAAGTAATTATAAAATGCTATGAAACCATGATAAGATTATACTATCCAAAGAATAGATGTATTCTTGGAACCTTACAAACTGAGATGAAATATGCCGGACCAAAAGAAGCAATTCATCACGCTATCATGAGACAAAACTATGGATGTACACATATCATTATTGGTCGAGATCATGCAGGTGTTGGAAAATTCTATGATCCATTTGCAGCACAAAAAATATTTGGTGATTATCCAGAGTTGGAGATTACTCCAGTATTCTTTCCGGCGTTCTTTTATTGCAAAAAATGTCTTACATATACTACTCCTAAAGCATGTCCACATGGTGATGATGTTAAAGAGCAAATCAGTGGAACTGCACTTAGAGAAATGATTCAAAACGGTAAGACCCCCTCTCAATTCATTTTAAGACCAGAAGTAGCTAAAGTGATCTTGGATCATCCAAAACCTTTTGTTGATTAGATTTTTATTCAATCAGATTTGTCCTAGCTCGTGAAGTACCTATTTTTACTATTCTTACTTGGCGGATTTTTCATATCACCAGCATTTGCTCAAGAACTCACCAATCCATCGCTAATAATTGATACAATAGAAATTCCTTCGGACGAATTTAACAGACTTTTAAGAGATTCACCAATTGTAATGCTTAATGATGTTCATGCCATTAGTTGGCAAGTCACCATTGATAACAATCTACTTTATGCAAACCCAAACGGAAATGCAGTTCTAAGACTATATGATAAAGCCACACATGATGAATTTGTTGAAGTCGGAATGGGTTCACAACCTGACCACAAGTTTTGGGTTGCAGTAAAAACCCCAAAAGAAGGATATGTTGTGGTTCACAAAGATTTGAACAGAGGCTGGTATCCAGAGACAAAATCCATTATATCGTTTACTGACAGAGCAGGACTGACAGTAAACAATGGAGCTAGAATTGTAGTTACTAATCTTGATATTGGCGAATTTGCAATTGATTCGTATTCAATATATGGGATGGAAGACTCTAGTGATCCACCTGCAGTAAATTCTGGAAGTATGACTATTGAGATATTATCGGGTGATCCTGCAAAGAATACATTTGCATTGTTCCCATTTTACATAGCTGCAGGAGTTGGAATTATAGTTGGAGTGTTGTTTCTCACTAAGAAGAGATCTTGATTTAATTTTTTAATCTAAAGTTGAAATTATATTTTTTGATTCGGTATCTAAAGAAATTCTTTGCCCATTTTGGAGAGATAAAAATTCCTCTTCAGAAACTATTGCAAGAGGAATATTAGCTAATGCACAACCGGTAGCTACAGTAAGATCAGCTTTTTTACAGATCATTGCAAATGGTGCAGCATTATTTGATTTAATCGAATAAATTGTATATGCACCAACACTACTACCTACGCCAGAAGGAAATACTAGAATTGAGTCTTTGATTGATTTCTCAAATAAATCATGGCTCCTATCACTAATAATTCCAGTTTTTTTATCCACAGTTCCCAAAAAATTAATTGGCATTTCTGATTTTAATATGATTCCTTTAGCTTTACCTTTAACAAGAATTTTTCTCATTTTGTTTCATCTTCAATTATCTGTGATAATGATTTTAAATTTACACCAACACCATTAGAATTTTTCAAGTAAAATGCACCTTTGATACTGTTTGTTGTAACTGAATCTACATTGTCTTTATTGATTAGAGGTGTTAAGCATGTACAACAATCTGAAAGAATTTCACATCCTGCACGTTCTAGCTCATTTACATACCCAATTTTTTTTGCTTGATCTCTAACTGTTCTAGGAGTAAAAACCATACATCTTTTTTTAAATGAACGCCCTTTGAGTTTTGAAGTAAGATCTGAAATCTCATTTAATCCTAATTGGGGGCTTCCAAGAGTAACAATATCACCTTTTTCGGCTGTGTTTAATTCATCATAGACATTTCGCATTTCCTTTTCATCAAAATCTATTTTTTCAGAATTAGGATTTCCTTCTCCAAAAAGAAATTTGGCGCAAGTTCCAGAGGTTCCCATGCCTCCACACATAGCCTTACATTGGCGATTATCCATCTCCTTTAATCCCGATATGTTTACAGAAATATCTCCCACTTTACCTGCAAAGAAACCTAGCATTCCATATGTCAGCTCATTTGGATTATCCACCTTCATTCTAATTGTAAGGTTTGATGAATCATCTTTTCGTAAAGAAGAGTATGGACTTTTGCCAGTTAATGCACTTGCAAGAGCACTAAATGCACTTTCCTTGTTTGTTTTGAGATTATCATATGAATTTGCATGAATTGCAGCATTACTTTCTGCAAATGCAACCTGTGTGCCGTCTTTTGGTATATCAAAAATTTCATAAGGAATACATGAAAATGATGGAATAACTCCAATTTTTTCATAAGAGTTTTTTATTGAAAGCTGTTTTGAAATAAAATTCTCATCTATATTATAATCTGATACATTGTCAATATCAAATCCCATTGGATTCAAAGTTGTTTTTATCTTAACCCTAGCATTCTTGCTGATTCCAGATAGAAACTCTTCACCTGCATCACCAATTGTGTTATAATTAACGCCTGATAAATGGGCCCATTCTATTGGAATAAGTTTCTCTGCATCTGTTGCTTCACCTGTTGCAACTAAGATTCTGTATGCCATCTGCATAATCTCACCCTGCTCACCTTTTAGTGCTGATTCTTCTTCTCTTGTTAACTCCAATAGAATTCTTATCTATTACAGATATAATACTTGTACGCAGTGTCATATTAACATGAAAAAAATTCTTTGTGGAATGATAGATACTATGAATTCTGTAAAACCACCAAGAATGACCGCATTACGAGAACTTCATGAAGTAGAAACTGGAGGTCCATTTAGTATTCTTATTGGAACTATTTTGTCAGCACGAACAAAGGATGAAAGCACTACCAAAGTATGCAAAATTTTGTTCTCAAAATACAAAAATGCAAAATCTTTGGCAAATGCTAAAGTAAAAGATATTGAAAAAATTATAAAATCAATAGGTTTCTACCACGTAAAATCTAAAAGAATTATTGAGGTAGCAAAGATTATTGATTCCCAGTATAATGGAATCGTACCTAATGACTTAGAAACTCTAGTTAAATTACCTGGCGTAGGCAGAAAAACTGCCAACTGCGTACTAGTTTATGCTTTTGAAAAACCTGCAATTCCAGTTGATATTCATGTTCATAGAATCTCCAATAGATTAGGACTAGTTCAAACTAAAACCCCCGAAGAAACAGAACAGGAGCTGATGAAAAAAATTCAAAAAAAATATTGGATTGAAATTAACGATACATTTGTAATGTATGGACAAAATATCTGTAAACCTGTCTCTCCAATGTGCGAAGTCTGTAAAATTAAAAAAAATTGTGAGTATTACAAGTCAAAAAATATTTAAAAAACTAACCACTTTTACAATTATTTTAAAAATATTTACTCACTCTGTAACGATTGTTCCTTTTACGGAAAGATCATATTATTTCAGTATATGATGCAAATACGGTTAAAGTCTTTTTCTTGTCTGCCTTAGACACTTTTCTTACGTCTTATGATTTGGTTGTCTAGGCATGAAATTTGTTATAAATTAATATTCATTTGTTTCTTGGTAGATGTGAAACAGTCTTGATCCAAAAAAATCCTCAGGTTTCAATTATTCTGCCTACATATAATGAATCTAAAAACATAATTGATATTCTAAAGCTAATTGATAAAAATATTCCAAAAGGAGTACTAACTGAAACAATTGTAATTGATGATAATTCACCTGACGGAACTGGAAAAATTGTTGAAGACTATGTTTCTAGTATTAAAAAAATTGCAGAAAATACCATTGACGTGATTCATCGAAAAGCAAAAAATGGACTCTCATCTGCAATTTTAAATGGAATACAAAATGCTAAAGGTGAAACAATTGTCGTGATGGATTCAGACTTCTCCCATCCTCCACAAATTATTCCAAAAATGATTGAGACCTTCAAACAATATCAATGTGATCTGGTTGTAGCCTCAAGATACATTACAGGAGGAAGTATTAGAGGTTGGACAACTAAAAGAAAACTAATGAGCAAGATTGCTACAATCATTGCAAAGAAAGGATTAGGAGTCAAAACAAAAGATCCAATGTCTGGATTCTTTGCATTTAAGAAAAATATTATTAAAGAATTAAATTTTGATGCACTTGGATACAAATTTCTATTGGAAATCCTTGTAAAAACAAAAGGAATTAACATTAAAGAAATTCCCTACACCTTTGAAAACAGAAAATTCGGATCTAGTAAATTAGATACTAGAACCGTAATTGATTATTTTAAATCTGTATGGAAACTATACAGAAATGAAAAAATTAAAACAACAAATGAAAAACGTGGTTCAGTTCGTTTTCTTTCAAAGGCTGGAAGATTTTTTAGTGTTGGTGCATCTGGTTTTCTTGTCAATTATGTTGTTACAATGCTTTTTACATCCGGATTGTCTGAATTATGGTATTTACATGCAAATATCTTTGGAATACTTGCATCAATATCTACCAATTTTATTCTAAATAAAGTTTGGACTTTTGAAGATAGAGACTTCTCAAGAAAGAAAATTTTATCCCAATACGGTAAATTTGGTTTATTTAGTTCGTTAGGTGCATTAATCCAGCTTGGAATGGTATTTTGGTTAGTTGATTCTTATGATGTTACATATCCATTAGCACTAATTTCAGCAATCATAGCTGCCGCATTTAGCAACTTTGTATTGAACAAAAAGCTTACTTTTAAAGAAAAACTCTGGAATTGATGATTTATTAATAAATAAACTTTTTATGAAATTGTTACAGTTAATGACACACATAATCTAGTTGATTCTTGACCCCTAACTCTTGAACTTGCCTAAAACCAAATACTTTGTGTTACGATATAAAAATAATCTAATAGAGCATCAAAGCTTGAAAATAAGGTTAATTCTTATTCATTACTTCTTCAATTTTAAAAGATTAAAACAAAAAGAATGAACTTCGTCTTTTCCTAACTATTCAAAGGAAGTAGAGGATTGTGACGAAAGTCCAGTTGAAGATGGTACAGATGGGAATTTATCTCCAATCTGTTGCTCAGCTACTGCAGATGCTTCTTGAAGAATCTTATCGGTTTCTTCACTTGAAGCAGCAGACTCCATACTAAATGAGTCGCCTGCAAGAGAATCCATCATAAGTCCGTTAAGCGTTTGGGTCATACTGTTCAATTCTGAATCTGCTTCTGGCATGAATCTTCCTAGTGATGACTTCAATCCCTTCATTGTAGACATCGCTGGTCCAATTGCTACCATAGCATCACCAAGATCATGAATAGTTGTCAGTCTTAGTTGGACTTGCTCTAATGACATTCTTGCATTGCCGAGCATCTTTGTAACTTTACGAATTTCAGCTAATTCGTTAGACAAAACTCTACTTGTGCTAGTATCATGTTGCTGCATTGCAGTCACGACTCTCTTAAAGAGTTGCGCATCTCTTTCGTGCAGTTTACCTAACATAGAGTCCATTTTTGAGATTTGGACTTGTAGTTTGTTAACTGCCGTTTGAATTCGTGGTTTTAATGCACCTTGAGGCTTTACTGCTTCACGGAGTTTGCCAGTTACGCCTTGAGTCTCTTGATGAGCCCAAGTCTTATTGAAGTTTGGCATGATGACAAGTTTAGAAATTTAGTCTTAATGGACGGTGTGTATTTAGATCGACTTTGAGGTTAATTTAGCTAACAAACTCTTATTCATGATTCTCATAGTTCAACTGTGGCAAAGATTGTTGTGTTTGATTCAGGATTAGGCTCATTATCTATAATTTGGGCAATGCAAGATTTATTCAAGTCAGAAATTATCTATTTTGCAGACCAACGGAATTACCCATATGGAAAAAGATCACAAGCTCTATTATATAAAATCATAATAAAGTCTATCAAACTATTAGAAGAACAATTTTCACCAGACATTATAGTTGTCGCATCAAATACACCTAGTCTTATGTTTAATTTATCATCAAGAAAAATAATTGATGTAAAACCACCATTATCTCAAGCAAAAAAAGTATCGAAATCAAAACATATTGCCATATTAGCAACTAAAAATGCAATGAAAAGCAAAGGTTTGAATAAATATATTGAAAAAAACAATCTTTTCAAGTCTTTTAAATTTTTTGTAATAAATGCATCAGAACTTGTGGAACTAGTTGAGTCTGGAAAATTTATCACGAACAAAAATTATTGTAAAAAAATTATTAAAAACATACTTGATCAAATTTTACATCAACATCCAATAGATACAATAACACTTTCTAGTACGCATTTACCGTTTTTAAAACTATTATTAGAAAAAGAATACCCAAAAATTGAATTTATAGATCCAGGACATATAGTTGCAAACAAAATTTTTCTAAAAATTAAAAACAAACAATCAAAAAGAAACTCATTAAAGATTTTTACTTCAGGTGATACTAAAGAATTCCATAACAAATTAAATAAACTAAGAATAAGAAATAAGGTTAATTTTTTATCTGTTTAGCTTTTCTATAACCATGACTAAATTTTTTATCATATAATTTAGAATACTCATATGTTTCGGGATCAATCACATCGCTAATAATCACAATCGCAGTTCTGGTAATTTGTTCATTTTTTACTTTTTTTACTATGTCTTCAAGTGTTCCCTTGATAATTTTTTGATCTTTCCAGCTTGCATGATATACCACAGCAACTGGAGTTGTTTTTTTATACCCGCCAGCAGTTGCTTCTTTTACTAAATTCGATATCAAATGAACACTAAGATAAAAAATCAATGTAGCTTTATGCTTTGCAAGCTCTGAGATTTTTTCACGTTTTGGAACTTTAGTTCTAGATTCTGCTCTTGTAACAATGATTGTCTGAGTTACACCTGGTAATGTTAGTTGAGTTCCAAGTGCTGCGGCTGAAGCTAAAAATGCTGTTATTCCAGGAACAACAACAGATTTAATTCCATTTTTTTCTAAATTATCAATCTGTTCTTTGATTGCACCGTAAATTGAAGGATCCCCATCATGTAGCCTTACTACCAGTTTGTCTTTTTTTGCATTTATGTACAACAAATCAAAAATTTCCTCTCTTACTAGTTTTGCAGCATCATATAATTTTCCTTTTTTACAAATCTTCAAAATAGGTTCAGGAATTAAAGAACCAGAGTAAACTACAACATCTGCCTTCTGAATTAATTTCTTGGCTTTGACTGTAATTAGATCAGGATCGCCTGGACCACATCCAACAAAAAATACCTCAGACACGTTTTACCACCAAAATTGAAAAATATTTTGTAGTTAATGTGTTGTTATTCACTTCACCCAAAGTCAGTTTTCGAATAATCTCGTTCTCTGTTCCAAGATCTTGGCCTATCGCAAAAATTGAATTATCTGGGAATCCTGCCTCTTTTAGAACCTCAATAACTTTGTCAAAATATCTTCCGTCCTTAAGAAATATCATGGATTCAGAATTTTTTGCAATCTCTTTTACGCTGGATAGATCATAGCATGACGGAATAATGGCAACTTTTTCTGCACCTTCAGCAATACTTACACCAACTTTAGATGCAAATGTAAACATAGAAACAATTCCTGGTATTACGCTAATATCCATATTTGGATAATTCTTTTTTAGATCCTTATACATATAGATCCAAGTACTATACAAATAAGGATCACCTACTGTGAGATACACAACATTCTTTCCAGTCAAAACTGTTTCAGCCATTACTTTTGCATTCTTTTTCCATGTTGCTTCAAGAACATCTTTGTCTTTTGTCATTGGAAAGATTAACTTTACAATTTTTTGATTTTTTGATTTATCAATTATAGGCGAAACAACACCAAATGCAATGCTTGGCCTATCTTCATTAGATGCAGGACACATGATAATATCTGCATTTTGAATTGCTTTTACAGCCTTAACGGTCAGCAGATCTACGTCTCCAGGACCTACTCCTATTCCAATCAATCCAGGCATGAACAATATGGATTTTCTCCCAATTAAAAATCTAGATTACATCTTTGTAGCAGAAATTATTGTTACAGGATTTCTTGCTAACATCATAGTTCCTGCGGTGGTTTTCCTACTTTTTGATACTGTTATCTGAGTAATATCAATAGATTCAAAATGTAATTTCTTAAGAATTTGTAACACTGAATAAAATGTCTCAATTAGTATTATGCCAATTACAATTCTACCGCCTGATCTTAATTTATTCTCAGAAATCTCAACTATTTCTTTTGTATCTCCACCAGTACCTCCAATGAATATTGTATCAGCTTCTTCAAGTTCAAGAATCTTTTCTTTAGCATTGCCATAAATCACAGAGATATTTGATATGCCAAATTTTTCCATGTTTTTCTTAGTCAACTCTACAGCATTTCGATCGTGATCAATAGCCAGCACTTTACCTGATGATTCAATTTGAAGTGCAGCCTCAATGGATATAGATCCACTACCACAACCAATATCATAAACTGTTTGTCCTGGTCTTAATCTTGCTTTGCTGATTTGAATGGTTCTTATTTCTTCCTTTGTTATTGGAACTTTTTCTGTTCGCTCAAAAAGATCATCTGGAATTCCAGGAGTTTTGTAATTCCACATAATCTATCTTTAGTTCTGAATTATCAAATTAAATGTTAATGCCGTTAGAAACGGTTTCTGCATGAAGTAATGTATAAGTTACAATCCAAGTGAACAAATACAAAAAGACATAGCTACCAATACCTTGTGTAACAATCTTTTTCTTATCTGATGACGGCAATTGTAATTTCATGCCTTTTGCAACTATAATTGTTCCAATAAACACTATGATCATAAATGCAATTGAAGCCCATCTTCTTTCTTCACCTTCAATATCTTCAAAGATGAAAGTTGCTATAGCGCCTGCAATTATTGCCAAACCAATGCGCATCCAAAATAATTTGTTTAGTTTTCTGTCTTTTTCACTTTTATCATCCACATTGACGGACAAATCTTTCACTTTGTCTGGAATGGACTCAGATTCCTCTGTTTTAGGAATATCATTTAGATCTCTGGAGTCCTTTTTAGATTCATCAGGTCCAGGTGTCGCCTCTGATTTTTTCTTTTTGAATTTTGCCAAGTAAATTTCTAGCGTGTCTCAAGCAAACCATGTTTAATATCTTTGGTCATAATTTGAGCGTATCAAAGCAAGAGTATAATTTTAGACGATAAATACCCTGAATATGGCTTTAGCAGGAATAGAATTACGATATTTGGTCGATAAAATTTCAGAACAAGTTCAAGATTACTATATCAGTAACATATATGGAATTACAAAAGACAGTATTCTATTCAAACTTCATCATACTGAAAAAAGTGATTTGTTCATGATGATCTCAACATTTGGTGTTTGGCTAACTAAAGTAAAAATTGATCAAATGGAACCAAATAGATTGCTCAAAAGACTGCGTAGCGATCTTCTTAGATTAAAATTAAAAAAAATAGAACAAATTGATTCCGAAAGAATCGCATATTTTACTTTTGAAGGGTTTGGAAAAGAGTTTGTTTTAGTGGGAGAATTTTTTGGAGATGGAAATATTTTACTCTGTAGTAAAGATATGAAGATACTTGCACTTCAACATTCGATAGACGTAAGACATAGAAAACTCGGTGTTGGTTTAGAATACATACAACCACCCAAAAACGGATTAGATATTTTTAACATATCGGAATCAGATTTTATTGAACTCGGTACAACAGATTTAATTTCTGCTAAATGGCTAGGACGAACTTTAGGTCTGCCAAAAAAATATGTTGAGGGAATTTTTGAAATCGTAGGCGTAGATCCAAAAAAAACTGGCAATTTATTAACACCTGAAGAAATAAAGAAAATTTTTGAAACTACTAAACAAATTGTTACAGATGTAATATCAGGAAATCACAATTCAGTTATAATTAGAAATGAAAAGACAGAAATTCTTCCATTGAAATTAGGAAGGCTGGAAGGCGAGATTACTAATGTTGATAGTTTCATTGAAGGATTAGATATTGTTTTTACAGAAAACATAATTAAAAAAGGAAAATCAATTCAATCAAGTGGTTCTGATAAAAAGATAAAAGAATTACAAACTCAGATTTCTGAACAAGAAAAAGCAATTGAAACAGTAAGAGAAAGATCAAAAAATATCACCAATGTCGCTAATTCTCTTTTTGAGATGATATCAAATGGAATTATGTCTATAGGAGATGTTAAAGCTCAAAATATTCTAACAAATAATAACGCAAAAATAATTACTGAAAAAGGAATTCCACTAATTGTTATAAAGAATGAAAAAATCAAGATAAACCCTGCATCATCTCTTCAATCCATTGCTTCAGTGTTATTTGATGAGGCAAAAAAACAATCGGCTGCAATACATTCAATTCAAGCAATAAAGGAAAAAACAGAGAAAAAACTGGAAAAATTTCAAAGCAAAACAGAATCTGAAAAAGACTTGATTGTGGCTTCTGAAATTAGAAAGAAAAATTGGTATGAGAGATATCGATGGTTTTTCACTTCTGATGGATTTCTTGCTATTGGCGGAAGGGATGCGGCGTCAAATTCAGCAGTAGTGAGAAAACATTTGGTAAAAGATGATAAAATATTTCATGGTGATATTTTTGGTTCGCCGTTTTTTATTCTGAAAAATGCAGAAAATGCTCCTGATAAAAGTATGAATGAAGTTGCACATGCTACAGTTTGTTTTAGCCGTGCATGGCGAGAAGGGATGTATGGCGTAAGTGCTTATTGGGTAAATCCTGAACAAGTTAAAAAATCCGCTCCTAGTGGAGAATTTTTACCTAAAGGTTCCTTCACTATAGAAGGACAAAGAAACTTCATCAAATCTGATACTTTGAGGTTAGCTGTTGGAATTATTTCGTTAGATGATGACTATGTTTTAACATGCGGACCTCCTGATCCAATTAAAAAGAATTCTATTTGTTATGCAATTATTGAACCTCATGGCGCTGAAATGGTTGACACAGCTAAAAAAATTAGAATTGAATTCTCTAAAATAGAAGAAGAAATTACAAAAAAAATATCTATTGATGATTTTGTTCGTGTTCTACCTCCCGGAAAAAGTCAAATTAAGGAAGTGAATATTGGAGATTATAATCTTCTTTCTAAATATTAAAATAAATTATGTTTAATTCAATAATTAATTATTTTAATAAATATTTCCTTGGATACTTATTCAAAATCATGGTTAATGATACAACTAAATGTTATTTTGATTTTTAATGCCTAGAGATTATGATACAGTTCAATTAACATGTTCCCAAAAGATCAAGTTTTCTTTAAATAAAAAATATTGTGTAAAATAATATGTCATAATTTTTTTTATACTCATCTCTTATCTGAAGTGCATTCTCAACTAATTCAACCATAAACTTATAATCTATATTAATTACAAACACTAAACAATTTATTTCTATGGAAAAGCAATTGATTGAATTATCATGGAATCTAATTCTAAAATTCTGATTCTCTTTTGTTCCATACTGTCTCTCATTCTAATTGTTACAGTTTCATCTTCTAAAGTCTGATGATCAACAGTAACTGCAAACGGAGATCCAATCTCATCTAGTCTTCTATATCTTCTTCCTATTGCCCCCGAATGATCCAAAAATGCATCACATTTTCGTTTAATTTTTAGATAAATCTCATCAGCTTTTTCTTTTAATCCATCTTTCTTTACTAATGATAAAATTCCTACATGCACAGGGGACAAATAGGGTTTTAAAGCCAAAACTATTCTATCATGTTCTTTGTCGTCTTTCAGGCTGTGTTCTAATATAGTATAGAGACTTCGATCAATTCCCATTGAAATCTCAAAGACATGCGGAAGAACTTTTTCATCATTATCCATTACATCAAATTTCTCCTTACTCTTTTTTGCATGATTTGATAAATCATAATCTGATCTATAATTACACGCAACTAACTCAAGCCATCCAATTGTAGTTTCGACCTCAAAGTCAAATGCTACTTTGGCATAGAAAGCTTTTTCTTTATCACCCAATTTTCTGAATCTGGTTTTTGTAATATCGATACCTGTTTTCTCATAAAATTCCGTCAGTATTCCCAAATAGTATGCAACAAACTTGTTTGGAATAATACCTGATTCTACCGCTTTTTCACATGTCATGGATACAGATTCTGCATCTGTTTGAACTCTAATTACCACATCTCGAACTTCTGAAAATTTTTCAATCTCATCTAATTTTGATGGATTACAAAATACTTCAATTTCTGCCTGGTAAAACTCTCTTAAACGAAGAAGACTTTGTCGCGGAGCGATCTCATTTCTAAAACTTTTACCAACTTGTGCAATCCCTAAAGGAAGTTTCCCTCTCATGATTTTGAACAGTCTTGGAAAATCTACAAAGATTGATTGACATGTTTCAGGTCTAAGATATGCTTCTGCTTCTTCCGGCCCAATACCCACTTTGAACATCATATTGAAATTCTTTGTATTATCAAAGATTCCTTTACATTTTGGACACTTTATGTTATTTTGTAAAATAGCATTATCAAATTCTATCAAATCTGCACTCTCAGGGATCTCAATACCTGAAATCTCGGCAATTGTTCTATCTGCTCTAAATGTTGAATTACATTTTGTACATTTTATTATTGGATCAGCAAAATTGCCCAAATGACCTGATGCTTCAAAAACTGATTTTGACATTATTTGGGAGCCATCAATTTCAAGCATTCCATCTCGTCTGATCAACTCTCTTCTCCATAATTCTAAAAATTTATTTTTCAAGCTAATTCCGGATGGCCCATATTCCCAAAACCCTGCTTGCGCATCAGCATAAATCTCACAGCTAGGAAAATAAAATCCACGTTCAAGTGCTAATTTCATTACATCTTCATAATCCATAACTTAATTCCTCATAATCATAGAATAAATTCCTACGCAAATTCCTTGGCTTTTCTTATATTCTCAAAGTCATCTCTTTCATCGTCAATAGGAGTCTCTAATATTATTGGAATTTTCTTCTTGTTTGCAAATTTCACTACAGATGCAATTCCTTTTTCCCCAATTCCACCTAATCCTAAATGATAATGTCTATCAAGATTACAACCGATTTCACCTTTAGCATCATTTAGATGCAGAATTTTCAGATTTTCTATTCCTATGAATTTATCAAATTCAGCAAATGTTTCTTTTACACTATCTTCATCTTTCAAATTATATCCTGCAACAAATGCATGACATGTATCAAAACAAATACCGAATTTTTTTGTCGGCTTTAACTGTTTGAAAATCTCTCCTAACTGTTTAAAATCAGAACCAACAGAATTTTTTTGTCCTGCAGTATTTTCTAATAAAATCATCACATCATTTTTTGTTTGACCCGCTTTAGTTAATCCATCTACTAATTTTTTAATTCCAGTCTCTTCACCTGTCCCTAAATGACTACCAAGATGAGTTACTAAATATGGAATCCCTAACTGTGAACATCTCTCAACTTCATTCATCAAAGTTTTAACTGATTTTTCAAATCCATCTTTTTTTGGAGTCGCAAGATTTGGTAAATATGGCATATGAGCACAAACTGCAAATCTATCAATCTTACTTGCTTTTAATTTTAATTTAAAATTAGTAATGTCATCCTTGGTTAGTTCTTTTGCGTGCCAACCTCTAGGATTTCTTGTAAATATCTGAAAAGCAGAGCATTTCCTTTCAACAGCATTATCTACTGCTTTGTCAATTGATCCTGATATTGATACATGACACCCTATCTGCATTTGTGTAAATTTTCTTAAAACATAATTTAAACTAGGGTCCAAATTTAAAAAACCAGATTTTTAAGTAAATTAGGTGAATTATTAACATGTTAAAATTAGGTACTGATGAATTTGCAAAATACCCATTTCTAGAAGGTGCCGGAAAAATTCTTAAAGACAAAGGTTTTGCATTATCTCAATTTGGAACTGATCCTGATCTTAAACCAGTAGTTGATAAAGCATATCATAGACTCAAAGTCTCCACCAAAGGTGGTATCTATAAATCTGAAATTATAAATGGTGAAGCATCTGATTCTGTTCGTGAAAAAGAGATTTTTTCATTTCTCTTAGCAATAGTATTGGTAAAATTAACTGGAATGCACACTTTAATCAAAAGATTTGCCCTTGCAGAAGCTAGACGCGCAGAAAATCATCTTGAAAAAGATTTAGGAAAAGCTTCTGATAAATCAAAAATTGATTTAGCAATAAGAATTATTTACGATTTATTTAACATTGAAGTAATAAAAGAAGATGAATTTTTTAAAATACCTGTATCTGACTATCTAAAACATTCAATAGATTTTCATGAAAGAGAATGGAAATTGATCAACAGACATGTAGAAGATGGAAAAGTATTGCTTACTCCAGACAAAACAGTTAGATTAATCCGAAAAGAATTAGGCAATTATATTATCTCCAAAATTACTAATGCGCCAACTCCGCCAATGATTGCTGGACTTGAAAATATAGTAAAGGAATTTACTTTAATTGGTAAAGATCTTACTCCTTCTTATATTGTAACTAATAGTGAACATCCTCCTTGTATCAAACATGCAATTGAAGTTCTTGAGAAAGGTGAAAACCTTCCTCATTCAGGAAGGTTTATGCTTGCCACATTTTTACTTTCAAAGGGTCAAACGATTCAACAAATTGTACCGTTATTCAAAAACGCGCCTGATTACAACGAACGCATAACATTATACCAACTTAATCACTTAGCTGGAACTTCAGGAAACAGCATCCGATATTCTTGTCCTTCATGTGAAAAACTCAAAGCCCAAAGTTTGTGTTTTGCAACATCAGAATGTGATGCCATCATTAACCCTTTACAATTCGGAAAGAAGAAACAATAATGAAAGAAACTGATATTGGGTTTGTAGAGGAATCCTTTAAGAAATATTATTTTGATCACTTTGATCTTATTAGAGTTCCAGAAAGGGCATCTGAAAGAGAATTTGGCTATCAAAAATTTAATTCTGGAATGATTCGTCATATTTCAATAAAATCTGATAAGGAATTACATCTTTTATTCATGCAAAATATTCCATCTGATGTTTATTGCTCAAATGCATATTATTCGTTTCCTAATTTACCAATGAATGAAAAGGATTGGAAAGAGGCAGATCTAATTTTTGATATTGATGCAAAAGATCTCAATTTACCATGCAGAGTAAATCACACTGTATTGATATGCAATCAATGCAACGAGATTTTAAAGAATTCCACAAAATGTACAAAATGTAATTCTATAAAATTAGAGAAAAAATCTCTCCCGTGCAAAAACTGCATTGGTGCTTCAAAAATAGAAGTATCAAAACTATCTCAAATCTTAATTGATGATCTTGCTATACCATCAGAAAACATCCATGTATATTTTTCAGGTAATGAAGGATTTCATGTTTATGTAAACTGCTCTCAATTTCAACAAACTGGTTCTAGAGAAAGATCCGAATTGGCAGATTATATCATGTTTCGTGGAATTATTCCTGAAACACTTGGAATGAAAAAATTTAAGCCAGACAGATCATTATTTCCAGATTTTGATGAAAAAGGTTGGAGAGGAAGATTTTCTAAATATATTTTTGGTTCTAAATCAAAACGCTCAAAAATTATCTCAGAACTAATTACTAATGGCTATTCATCTTTTCAAAAAACTCTTGATGATGCATCACAAAACATTGGTGTAAAAATTGATCCCAATGTAACTATGGATATTCATAGAATTTTTAGACTACCAGGTTCTATTAACAGCAAAAGCGGTCTTACAAAATTATATTGTAAAGATTTGTCAAAGTTTGATCCATATGTTGAAGCATCTTTTCTCAACGATGATTCCATAGAAATTATTGCAAATTGTCCAATTCAATTTAATCTTAAAAACAAAAAATTTGGTCCATATAACAATGAAAAAGTAACCATTCCTACTTTTGCAGCAGTCTATATGATTTGCAAAAAACTAGCAATATTAGCTTGATTTTGCTGGTAAGACATTAATTTACCGAATCTTAACAACATTTGATTTTGTATAGTGCCTCTACTGATAAACAAACTCCTCCTCCTGATGCTGGAAAATTCATCAGATTAGGTATTGTTGCCATTATAGGAATCATAATTTTTGCTGCAGTAGGAAACCAGGCGGTAATCCTATCAATGAATTTTACCGAATTCGGTGATCAATTCAGTAAACCCCTTTATTACACACTAGTCTCAACAATAATTCTATCTGCAATTGCCCTTATCCGCATAAATATTGTAAGCAGATCTTCAATTTTCTGGTATGTTATTAGTACAGGAATAGGATTTCTTGGAAGTGGTGGACCACAACCAATATCAAATAACATTCAAAGTTTTAGGAATTACAAACTCTCTTATGTGCAGTTTGTAATTTGGCAAATTACCAAGATATTGCTTTTTGGAGCATTCTTTGCAAATATTATGTTTGGATTTGCAGCAGTTTCATTTATTGATGGAAATTATCTCGGAATTGAATACCTGCCAAAATTATTTTCATTACCTTTTGTGACTCCAGGTACTAATCCAAATTATGCTGCTGAAAATGTTGTTCCAATGATTCCTGCATTAGTGATATTGATTCCTCCATTACTTGCAGCTATCGGATTACGTTTAGTACTGTACGTTGGAATTCATAGAATTATTCATGTAATAACATCGTATCTACAAGATTCTAAAGAAGGCAAACCGAGATATCTAAACTATGTTTCAACCATTGAAGGAATAATTGGCATTGCTGTTGTTTGGATAGGATTTAATCTCTTTTTTACTGATCAAATCGATTATAATACAAGATATCTAATTGGCGGCACACTTATCATTGGTTTTGCACTAATTGCATTTTCAATAATTGATCGAATTCGTGCGCGTGTACTAACTCATATGTTCAAACGAGATGTATACATTAGAATTTTAACAATTATTGTCATTGTGATGATTATTGCAGGCGTTGTTTCTGTTAACAACAGTATCGCTGATGCAAAGAAGATTGAATTTTTGGGACCATACACAGCTCAACAAATTGGAGTGAATCGATATCTTGGTCAATTAAATAATGTACAAGAAAATATTCATCAGGTTCAATTAACATCCGTTTCTTCAAATAATATCAAAAATTATGTTAGTCAACATAGTGATGTGCTTGATGTAATCCGAGTCTGGGACTGGGAAGCAGCTTTTGCAAAACTAAAGCCTGAGATAGGCCTAATTCCATATGTAGACTTTGAAGATAATGATATCCTACGCTTTAACAATACGTTGTATTGGACTGCATCGATGAAACCTATCTTACCAACATCTGTTAGTCTTGAAAATAGATGGTATAACGAACATTTTGTATATACGCATGTTCCAAATGGATTTCTTACTTTAGAAGCCACCGATGGACAAATTGTTGATAGTGGTGAATTTTTCAAACAAAGAGAGATTTACTATGGTGAAGGAGGTCTTTTTGAGCAGACATGGTCTGGATATCCTAATTCAAGAGGAACAAACAGTGCAGAACTTGGTGGCGTATCTTATTCTGGTTTAGGCGGATTAGATGTATCGCCTCCATTAAGTTGGCTATTTGAACCAAACTTTCTGCTTTCATTTCCATCTGAATCAGTTCACATAATGAGATATAAAGACGTCCACGATAGAATGCAAACTTTGTATCCCTATTTCTTATATGATTTGTTTGGAAAAGAATTGGATTCGCTTCCTGTTACCGATGGAACAAACTCTTACTGGTTAATTCCATTAATTATTGGATTTGATACACGCGATGTTCCGTGGTCAGTTGGCAATCCATATTTACGTTTAGTAGGATATGCATTAGTGGATTCGTACAGTGGTGACATTCAATTACTGAAAACTGGAGATGATTTTTTTTCAGAAATGTTTTCTAGTCAATACTCTGATCAATTCAAACCAATGCCAACATGGTTAGAAGAACAAATTAGATATCCAGTTGAGCTATTTAATTGGAAAACAGAGATGTATAATATTTACCATGTAACAAATGTAGAGACATTTATTCAGGCAAACGAGTTTTATGAAATTCCACGTGGTCTTGATACTTATTATGTTGAAGCAAAACCACCTGGTTTTAAAAAAACTGAATTTTTAGGATTACTTTCATTAGAGTTAAGAGGGTCCCAAGGTAGAAACCTTGCAGGTTATATGGTTGTTGAGAACGATCTTACCAATTTAGGACACATGCAATTTTATGAAGTTCCATTAAATTCTACAACTAAATTAATTGGTCCAACCGCTGTCAGAGAAGCACTTGATAGAGATCCAGAATTTGCTCAATTAAAAACTCTTTTAAGAAATCCAAGAATTGGTGATAATATTTTATATCGTGTTGGTGATCATGATATTTACTTTATTCCTGTGTATACTGCAGGTGCTGGGGGTGTAGTGGCCCAATTAGGTACAATTGCAGCAGTAGGAGCAGCATTTAATGGGGAATATTTTGTTGGATTAGGAGAAACCCAAGAAAAAGCATTTGAAGCATATTTGAAGAAAGTCTCTGGTGTTGCATCAGCTGTTACTACTGCCGACGATAACTATGTTGAATTAATTAGAAGTGATAGAATTGATATAATTAAATCTGTATTTGAAGAAAACGGAATTTCAATTGCTGAGCCAACATCAATTCAAATTCCACTATCATTTAATGAAGGAGAAATATTTTTCTTTACTGAAAGTGATCGTACAAGTACTATAGAATTCCTGTCTGACTTTATTGATGACTTTGTAAAACCACGAAGTGATAGAGTATTCATGTGGCAAGAAGAAAATAATCTCAATATTGGAACAATTTTCATTAAAGATGGAATATCTGAGATACATTATGTCTCGATCGAGGTAGGCAACTAATTGCTACTTGTTATTGATAATGGATCTATCTATACAAAAAATTTAACTGATTTTTTAAACAAACAAAATTTTTTATTTGAAAAACAAATTCCACATCTTTTAGATCTATCTTCCCTTAAAAACTATGATTCTTTCATCTTATCTGGAAGAAGAAAAAATGATAAAAAAATCAATGAAATCAATTCTAAAATTATTACTTATTCAATTAAAAATAACATTAAACTACTTGGAATATGCTATGGTGCTGAAATTTTGGCCCTAACTTTAGGTGGTACAATTAGAAAAGTTTCATTAACTCAAAAAGGAACTGAAAAAATTAAAATAATAAAAAATAATCCGATCTCAAATAATTATTTAGAAGTATTTGAAAGTCATGGATTTGAGATATCAAAATTACCTAATGTACTTATTCCATTAGCTGAATCAAAAAATTGCCGATATGAAATAATTCAATATAAAAAAAAGCCAATTTTTGGAACACAATTTCACCCAGAAATGAGCAAAGACGGTCATGAATTAATTAAAAAATTCTGTTTGTTTTGATTAATATTAATAACTCTAAGCATTTCCTAATTCATGGAGCAAGAGGATCATCAATTACTTTTACCATTAGTTGATCAAGAAAATATTTGTCTTCCATTACCAATTAACGTAGTATCAAAATACTGGAATATTGAATTGCCTATGGTAGAGGCTGAAGAAACTGCCAAACGATATCTAGGATTTAATGGCAGTATCCTTATTGAAGGAGTTGAATCTGCTGAAAGACATGGTCTGTCATGTAAAATAGTTAATTCATCTTTAAAAGAGTTAAAAAAAATTATTGATTTAGGAATACCTCCAATAGTTATTCTTCCAGGAATTCCTGAAATTACTCAACATGCTTCAGTAATTACTGGATATAATAATGAAGAAAAAACAATTCTTCATTATATTCAAACGGGCAATAAACATGGAGAACAACAAGAAGGAGCAATACCTCAGGATATTTTTGAAAAAGAATGGTCTGAGGAAGGAAGATTATTGATAATATTGACTCCTCCAGATATTCTCTCATCAATATCTCTTGAAAATGATTCCAGTAACAAATCAAATCGTCTATGCTTCACTTCTGAGAAATTTCATATTCTAAAAAATTTCAAGGATACACTTGAATCATTAAAACAAGCTATAGAACATGATGCAAAAAATTCAACTGCATTAAATCTTTTGGGAGCAATTATGAATGAACAAAATTCTCCTGATTGTATCAAATATTATGAAAAATGTCTGGAAATCAACAAAAGATCATATTTGAGTTATAATGGCCTGGGAAACTACTACCTAAAAATAAACCAATTTCAAAAAGCAGAAGAATGTTACACAAAGGCCATTGAAATTAATCCAAAAAGATCTGCAAAAATTTACAAAAATCGTGCTTACTTAAGAGAAAAACAAAATAAAAACTCTGATGCAAAAGACGATCTCAAAACTTATTTGAAATATTTTCCTAAAGCTTCTGATAGAGGAATAATAGAGCAAGCAATACGTGAATTATGATGCGGAGTGCGGGATTTGAACCCGCGACCTTCAGCTTGGGAAGCTGACATCTTACCAGGCTAGACAAACTCCGCCTAGAAGATATTTATTGACTATGATTAAATATCTTGATTGTTAGATTATTACATGGATGCAAGATGTCCTGAATGTGAAAAAGTTGCAAGACTAGATGATGACATCACTGTAGTGAAATGCCCTCACTGTAACTTTGAAGCCGATTACGATTCATATCTAGAAATAATGAAAGATCAGGTAATCAATATGTCATTTGAGTACATTCCTGACAGACCAGGAATCTAATTACCAATAATTTCCTTTATCTGAACAATCTAAATGAGCTCCACAATTGGGACAAAACATATGACATGCTTGCATATCGACCATTTTGTTATCGCATCTTGGACATTTGATATCTTCTACCATGCATATATTTTGTAGTCTTGATTTAAAAATAATGTCCAAAGGTTAATTAGTCCTTCAACTTTTTTTGGAATAATTGGCAAACTTCAAACTTACAATTTCCGATATTAAAGGAAAATCAGTTTCGAAAGAACTTAAAGATAGTGATGCTAATGCATTATTGGGATTGCGATTAGGAAATGAAACTGATGCAACAATTGTAGGATTATCTGGAAAATTAAAACTAACTGGTGGTAGTGATAAGTCTGGAGTACCAATGAGAAATGATATCCATGGTGCTGCAAGAAAACAAGTTTTACTTTCTAAAGGTGTTGGTTTACAAAACACAGATACTGGACAAAGAAAAAGAAAATTAATGCGTGGAAACACTATATCAGAAGAAATCTATCAAGTAAATTGTAAATTTGATGGAGAATTACCAGTTGAAGATACTGAAGAAAAAACAGAAGATAAAAAAGAATAACTTAACATATACCGATTGTAAGTTTTGATTCATGCATTGGCGAGAAACACTTCCTGATTGGTATGTTAAAAAATATGGCTATCAACCATGTGTCAATATTGGTACTGCTGGTCATGTTGATCATGGAAAAACTACTTTGATTCAAGCCCTAACTGGCTCATGGACAAGCGTACACAGTCAAGAATTAAAGCGCGGAATTACAATTCGTGTTGGTTATTCAGATGCAGCTTTTTACAAATGTAAAAAATGTGAAGAACCTTTAGGTTATTCAACAAATCCAAAATGCAATAATTGTGGAAACGAAAGCGAATTATCTAGAGTAGTAAGTTTTGTAGATAGTCCAGGACATGAAAGTTTGATGGCAAACATGCTTTCAGGATCTGCTCTTATGGATGGTGCATTATTACTAGTAGCAGCAAATGAAAAAGTTCCTAAACCTCAAACAAAAGAACATCTTTTAGCTCTTCAAACTCTTGGAATTCAACAAATAATTATAGTTCAAAATAAGATTGATTTGCTTTCTTATGATGAAGCTCTAATGAATTATCAAGATATTACAAAATTTGTTAAAGGAACTTATGCTGCAAAAGCACCTATTATTCCAATATCTGCACAATCTGGATTGAATATTGATGCATTAATTGGTTCAATAGAGTCAACAATCAAAACTCCAGATAGAGATGAAAAAGCAGATGCCGTGATGCATGTTTTACGTTCTTTTGATGTGAATAAACCAGGAATAAAACTAAAAGATATCAAAGGCGGAGTAATTGGTGGAAGTCTTACTCAAGGAATTTTTAATATTGGTGATGAAATTGAGATAAAACCTGGTATTGTGAATGAGAAAAAAAAATCTTATGAACCATTACTAACAGAAATCACTTCATTAGGAACAGCTGCAGGAATCGTAGAATCTGTAAAGCCTGGTGGTCTAGTAGCTATTGGAACAAAATTAGATCCGTCTATGACTAGAAGTGATTCATTTATTGGTTCAGTTATTGGCAAACCTGGAACACTCCCTGAAAACTCTACAGAACTAAAATTAGAAGTCAATCTTTTTGATTCGGCGGTAGGTGTAACTGAAGACATTAAAGTTCAACCAATTCAACCAGGAGAATTGCTTCGATTAAACATTGGAACTGCACCAATACTAGGTAAGGTTAATAAAGTAAAATCAAAAAATATCGAAATTGAACTTAGAAGGCCTGCATGTATCTTTGAAGGAGGCAATGTTGCCATCAGTAGACGAATTGCTGAAAGATGGAGACTCATTGGTGCAGGAATAGTTGGTTGAAGTAATCTGTGACACTAACTTCCTTATTCATCTAGCAACTAGAAGAATCAAAAATATTGATAATTTAGATGTGGAAATAGGTCATTTCACTTTTGTAGTTCCACAGGTTGTAAAAAATGAATTATCTAAATTAGCAAACAATCCAAAAAAAAATCAAGACATACAGTCAACTCTAAATTATATAAAAAATTTTAAAATCATTCCCATACTTGGTACATTTGCTGATAAAGAATTAATCGATTATGTATCTAACAATAAAGTTATTGTTGCTACGATGGATAAAGAATTGAAAAAACAGATTAAAGAACACGGTAGTTCAATAATGTCATTTTTAAATAATAAAATAGTTTTAGAATCTTAGAAATATTTAACTTCAAGTAATTATTTTTTAATATATGAATTCTCTATCTTTAGAAAGTAAATCATTTGAAAATGGAGGAATAATTCCTAGAAAATATGGTTATAAGCATGGAAACAACAGTCCCCATCTAAAAATTAGAGGAGTTCCAGAAGGGACAAAAACATTAGTTTTGATCATGGATGATCCAGATGCCATGAGAGTTGTTGGAAAAGTTTGGGTGCATTGGGTTTTATGGAATATTCCTCCTAATACTAAAGAAATTCCAGAAAATTCTATTCCAATTAATTCAATTGAGGGCAAAACTGATTTTGATGAAATTGGCTATGGAGGTCCTGCTCCACCAGACAAAGAACATACTTACATTTTCAAACTTTACGCTCTGGATAATGAAATTTCTCTACAAAAAGGATCAACTAGAACTGATGTTGAAAAATCTATGAATAAGCATATTCTATCTGAAACAAAACTTGAAGGAAGATATTCACCATAGTCTTATTTTATTTTTGAAATAAAACATTGAATTTTTTGATAAAGAGTAATAAGCAGACATAATCGACGAAAAATATTGAATTCAAATTCTAGTTTACTTTCTATTGGAAAATTTGATTTAAGGTTTCAACATCTCTTAATCATAATAATTCTTTCACTATCTTTCTCAATTTCGTTTTTAATTAGATCTCAACCTGCAGAGTTTGGTTGGGAACTAAATGAGTTTGATCCTTTCTTTAACTATCGTGCAACTCAATATATTGTTGATAATGGGGTTGATGCATACTTTAACTGGAATGATGATTTGAGTTGGCACCCTAATGGAAGAGACATATCTCAAAATTCTCAAATCATGCTTCATCTTACGGCAGCTACAACTTATTGGATTTTTGGTGGTTCTGGAAGTCTTTATGATTTTACAATTTTATTTCCAGTAATTTTTGGATCTCTAACTGTAATTGTTATTTTTGCTCTAGTTAGAATTATTGGAGGAACTACTTCAGGACTATTTGCAGCATTGTTATATTCTGTTTCATTACCAATTATTATACGTGGACAAATTGGATGGTTCAAATCTGAACCACTTGGTTTATTTTTTAGCATCTTGGCAATTTATCTACTTTTCAGTGGACTGAACTCAAAAAATCATAAAATCACAATAAGCAAACTTGCTGCTGCAGGAATTTTTCTAATTTTTGGTCTATCTGCATGGGGTGGAGATCAGTTTTTTATTATACCTATAGGAATTTTCTTCCTAACATTACCTTTCTTAAGAACAGATCATAAATTTTTGATTTGGACCATTCCCCTATTTACTATCTTTTCAATCGTTACATCTATTGGATTTGAAAGACTTGGCACACATTTTATCTTTGGATTAGGAGGATTGTCATTAATTATACCTACAATTTTTGTGATATCTTGTATTATTATTCAAAAAAAAAGTGATGAAAAATCTAAAAACAGAAATGGACTACTTTTTCTAGCAGCCATTCTAATTATTGGTTCAATTTTTCTTGTCTTAAACGTAGAAACCAATCTTATTCCACTTCCTTCATATCGATACCTAAACGCAATTAATCCTTTTTTGACAACCACTGATCCTCTTATAGATTCAGTTTCTGAACATGCTACAACAACAATTACGCAATCTTTTCTTTTCCATTCAATATTAATGATCTTTGCAGGCTTAGGAATATGGTTAATTATTAAAAATTCTAAAAAACATACAATAAAAAATGATATGATATCCTTTTCGTTAATTATTGGATTAACTGGAATCTATGTTAGTTCTGCTTTTGTAAGGTTAGAAGTATTTGCATCATTTTCTATAATTATATTATCTTCATTAGGTTTATCATTATTAACAAAAGAATTTTTAGCTAATAAAACAGAAATAAACAAATTTCAAAATATAATTGTAAAATCACTTTTTGTAACTGGATTAATTATTTTATTGGTTATTCCTATGATATTTCCTGTTCAAGGAAATATTTTTGCATTTTCCAATAACCCTCCTACCATTCTAAATGGTGGAAGTGCATTTCAAATTAGTACAACTGACTGGAATGATTCTCTGGAATGGATAAAAAATAATACTCCCGAAGATGCAGTTATTGCTGCTTGGTGGGATTATGGATATTGGATTCAAACCAAAGCAGAAAGAGCAACACTAGCTGATAATTCTACTATTTCAACCTCAATCATTAAAAACATTGCCAAAACATTACTTAGTAACATTGATGATGCATGGAATTCTCTTAATCAAATGCAAGCTGATTATGTAGTAGTTTTTGTTGCAGGTCAGAGACTTGCCGTTGATAATGATGACAACCAAGCTCTCTATGTATTATCTGGAGGTGGAGATGAATCCAAAAAACAATGGTTTATGAGAATTGCTGAAGAACCATTGACGAAATATATTCATTCAGATGGAATTAGTGGAACAGATTACTTTTGGAATGAAACATTATTGGGTCAAATGTTTCCATTCACTCCATTAGTGTATGTAAATTTTCAAACTAATCAACAATCTACAACATATCAGCCAGGATTCACAGCTGTATATACAAAAGATATTAAATTTCCTGTAGACGGAGACGGTCCATTGAGATTGGTATATTCATCACCAAGTTTTGATATTGAAAAAGGTGGACAAATAATTGGTGTATTTGTTTATGAAATTAACAAGGATTATGATCCATTAAATAATTAGTTATATCTTTCAGCTAACCTATATCGCATGTATTTATCGTCTGGTGAAAATTTAGCAGGGTGTACTGAAATTGTCTCTTCTCCACACTTGGGACACTTTTCTTTTAAAGTATAGTGATTATACTTTGAACATTTTCTTAATAAGAACTTCATCTTAATTATCCCTTGTTTTTTTCGATTCTTCTCTCGTAAATTTGAATGAACCTTTTTTCTTTTCTATATTAGTTTGAATTTCCTCAATTATTGGTTTTAATGATTTTTCCGCAGATTTAAAATCCTCTGAAGTAATTGACAATCTGTATTTTGGTGCACCCAAATATGTGATGTCTATAGTAGGATCTTTTTTTAATACATCTAGTAATATTTTCTTAATAATTTCAACTCCGTCTGATTGTTCACTTGTGATTTCCATAATTCCTCTAATTTCAACTGATGGCAGTTTGATTTTTGAGCAAATTTCTTCAATTACTGCTGATGTTTTTTTTGCAAGCTTTAACTCTTTTACAGATTCAATCCCATTTCTTCCAATTTCTATAAATGCATCATAAACTGAATCAAACTTTGAATATATGCTATCTTCTAATTTTTCAATTTCCTCATCTGTTAATTTTGCTTTTTCTTTAACATTTTGCAATATTGTCTTACCTTTTTCGAATTTCTTGACTTCTTTCAGCTTTTGTTTTTTCTGATCTTTTGATACTTGTTTTAATGATAAATCAATATCTCCACGCTGAGGATTTACTTTCTTAACAAGGAGAACTTTTTTCTCACCATCTCTGACAAATCTGCTTACTGATCTAATCCAACCTGGAGCAATCTCTGAGATATGTAAAAATCCCTGAATGTCACCGTATTCATCTAATGTAACATATGCTCCATGATCCATTACTTTTGAAACCGTGGCTAGAACAATCTCCCCCTGTTCAGGCATTTCTTGAATTTCGGTAGACATTTCTTCTAAAACTCATTAATGCGTAAATTAATGTTGCTGGCTAGAAATCAATTCCTTTTTTGGCTTTGATGCCTTGCTGAAATGGATGTTTAATCTCTTTCATTTCAGTAACTAGATCGGCTATTTCAATTACTCTGTCTTTGGCATAGTTTCCTGTTAACACCAAATCCATTTTTTGTGGTTTTGATTTGATTATGCCTAGAACATCCTCAACTGTAATCAATCCAAGGTTTACTGCATAATTGATCTCATCTAAAATTACTATGTCATATTTCCCTGATTGAATTTTTTCGTAGCTAATTCTAATTGCTTCTTTTGCAATTTTTTCATGATCTTCTTTGAGGCTTTTATCATCAATTATCCCGACAAATCCTTTGCCTACTGCAACCATCTCGAATTCAGGTTCAAGCCTTTTAGAAGAATCCATTTCACCATAATGCCATGAACCTTTAATGAATTGAATCATACAAGTTTTTTTCCTATAGCCTGTTGCTCGTAGTGCAATTCCTAACGCAGCAGTTGTTTTACCCTTGCCTTTTCCTGTATATACAATGGTTAAACCATCCTTTTCCATAGATATTATTCAAAGGATCTGAGTTAAAACATTAGGTATTTTTTAAAATGTATTAATTTAAATAAAAAATGATTCTAGCCATACAAATTGCAAATTCCTAGAATTGTGTTAGCTGGTACTACAAGTGGAGTTGGAAAAACATCCATCACGTGTTCTATTATCCATGCTTTACAAAATAGAGGCTATTCAGTACAACCATTTAAGGTAGGTCCTGATTATATTGATCCAAGTTATCTTTCAAGTATTTCAAAATGTGAAACATACAATTTGGATGTATGGCTCATGGGGAAAAATCAAGTTTTGAATAGTTTTATTTTAAATTCAAAATCTAATGTATCTGTAATTGAAGGCTTGATGGGTTACTATGATGGTTTTGGTGGAGATTCAAATTATGCTAGTACTCATCATGTAGCTTCAATTACAAAATCTCCCGTACTCTTAGTTTTGGATGCAAGTAAAACAGCTCGCTCTATTGCAGCTACTGTACTTGGGTTTCAAAAATTTCATAGAAATTCACGCATTGCTGGAATCATTCTTAATAAAATAGCTAGTAAGAAACATGAACTTTTGTGTAAATCTGCGTTAGAAAAAACTAAAATTCCAATAATTGGAACTATCCAAAAAAATCCAATTCTAAATTTAGAATCACGTCATTTAGGTTTAATTTCAACATTAGATAAAAATTCACTAAAAATTCAAATTGAAAAAATATCAAAAATAATTTCAAAATCTTTAGATGTTAATCAAATAATTAGAATTATGAAAAAACCAATTCCTTTACCAAAAAAATCAAAATCCATACACAAAAAACTCAAAACTACAATTGCAGTTGCACTTGATACTTCATTTAATTTCTATTATCAAGATAATCTTGAATCACTACAACGTGAAGGTGCAAATCTACAATTCTTTAGTCCAGTTAATGATAAAAAAATACCAAAATGTGATGGACTCTATATTGGAGGAGGTTTTCCTGAAGTTTTAGGTAATTCACTTGAAAAAAATACTGTTATGAAAAAAACAATTAAAAAATTGGCTGAGGACGATCTTCCAATTTATGCTGAATGTGGTGGCTTGATGTATCTTACAAAATCCATTACTACGTGTGATAAAAAACACAAAATGGTCGGTTTATTTGATGCTGAAACTAAAATGACAAATAAAATGAGACTTAATTATACCAAAGGAAAAATCACTCAGAAAAATACTATCTCAGAAAAATCACATAATTTTCAGGGTCATGAATTTCATTATTCGCAATTAGATTCTATTTCATCTGACTCCAAATTTGCATATGATTTAGAAATTGGTGAAGGAATAAAAAAACATCAAGACGGAATGTTATTACATAATACCCTTGCTTCCTACGGTCACCTCTATTTTGATAGTTCAAATTATGCACAAATTTTTGTTAAAAACTGTATAAATTATTCAAGAAGCTAACTCTTCTCTAATTAATTTAAAAATTGCATTTATAATCGCAGAAGCTGATGAGCTACCTCCTTTTCTACCCAAATTCGTAATAAATGGAGCATCTTCTAACTTTGATAATTGTTCTTTTGATTCAGCCGCACAGATGAATCCAACTGGAATTCCAATTATTAATGCAGGCTTGATAATACCTTCCTTCACCATCTGAATTACTTCTTGAAGAGCAGTAGGAGCATTACCAATGGCCACAATCCCTCCATCAATATCCGATTTAGATATTCTCATAGATACTTGAGAGCGGGTCTTTTCTTCCTTCTCTGCTAATTCCATAATTTCTGGATTGGAAATATTACAAACTATCTTATTTTTAAAATCTTTGAGATTTTGTTTATTCAAGCCTCCAATTACTCCATTAACGTCAACTACTATACTACAGCCATTTTTTAGAGCATTCATGCCCCTTTGAATTGCATCCTTATGAAAAATTATCTTATTTTTATCTGCAAAATCAAAATCTGCTGTTGAGTGAATGATTCTCCTAACAATTGGCCATTCTTTTTCATTATATCCATGTATACCAACTTCGTCTTCAATCATTTGCATACTATCATCTTCAATTGATTGACCTTTTTTAGTTTGCATTTTCTATCTCTTTTGCTCTCTCTAATATCAAATCTATCATTTTTTGATCTGTTCCCAAATGTTTTGTAATGAAAGTTTTTTTTATATTAGAATTTTTTAGCGCCGGAATCAAATCATTATTGATATCAGTCTTTACATGTGCTCCTTCATGAAGAAAATAAAAAACAATTACTAGTACTTTTGGTTTATCTTTTTCGCATTTTTTTATACCTTCAAAAATATCTGGCTTTTCTATTTCTAACCAGCATTTGCTTACATTTCTATATGAATCATTTAATCCGTTCACAATATAGTTTAATGATCTTTGTGCATTAGGATCTTTACTACCATGTCCGATAATCATTATATCTACATCTTTTTTTGGAAGAGTTATTTGATTTTCTTGTAATGTTGTAAATATTCTATTTTCAACTATATTTATCAAAGTTTTATGCATGCTCATAGGTTTAGTAATAACAAATTTTACATTGGTATGTTTTTGGAACTTCATTACATCTGTAACTGCATTTTTTATTTTTTTACCTGGATACAAAAAATAAGGAACTATAGTTAAAGAATCAATATCTCGTTTAAGACATTTAGTAATTCCATCTTCAATATATGGTGGTTCAACCTCTAGAAAACAGTAATCAACAAACTCATAGTCACTTTTTGCGTGAATCCCTTTACAAATTATCTCTAACTCTTCAGAAGCCTCTCTTTCTCTGCTTCCTCTATCAATTAACAGTAATCCTTTTTTCAACTCAAAATCCTCGCTATTGCTATAGTCAAATTTGGTGGGAATTTTTGCTTTTCTACAACCAACTCTCCTCCAGAAACCTTGATTGCTGTAGCTTCCGATACACTTGCAGTTCCCTCAAATTCTTTTACGGTTTCTGATGGGTTTGGAACAGAAATCTTTGCTAATTCTTCTTTAGTTACATATTCAACAGGTATCCCCATTTCTTCTCCAAGATCTATTAATCCTTGCACCTCTTGTGGTTTTTTTATTGAAACAAGTTTTGCAACAGACTTTGAACTTAGATTAAATTTTTCTAAACAAAAATCAATTCCTTCCTTGATTGTTTCTTTTGTAGTGTCCCAGTGTAATCCAACACCTATCACTAAACTTGGAGGTCGATATATTACAGATTTTTTAGATAATTCTTCATCAATTATTTTATCAGAAATTATGAGACATGCTTTAGAGTTTGATTTTTTTAAATCTTGTAAATTTTTATAAATTAAAACATTTTTAGGTAATTCTTTATGCCAATTTTTCTCACCAACGTCTTGAAAAATACCTATTGACTCCTCATTTATCATATGTGCACTAATTTTAGTTACAGTTGAATCATCATCAATTTTCCAATTAAATTCTCTTCCAACAAGATCAACTGCAATAGTTTTGTTAACGTCAGCCGCAGTAGTTATTACTGGTAAAGATCCTAATTTTTTTGCTATCTCCTGAGTTAATTCATTAGCTCCTCCAATATGACCTGATAATACACTAATAACAAATTTTGTTTTATCATCAATTACAATTACCGCAGGATCTGTCTTTTTGTCTTTCAAATGAGGTGCAATCAGTCTAATTACAGCCCCCAATGAAAAAAGACAGATTAACGCATTACTTCTTTTAAAAAGTTCAACAATTTTCTCTGTTGTAGGCTCAGAATACCATATAATTTCATTATTTTTAGTTGCTAGCTTTGAAGGACCGAAAATACTCCATTCTGGAAATAGTTTTTTTAGATTTTGACCAATTTTAACTCCATTTTTAGTAATTGCAAGAACTGAAGTCTTTTCCATATACAAAACTTTATAGCTTTAATAAAATACCTTACTCTTCTGACTTCCTAGCCAGAACACTTCCATCAAAATCAAATAATATTACATCAATTGGAACTTTTCCATCTGAATGTTTTCTCATATGCTTATACGTCTCACTACAAATTAATTCAAAAAAACCATCAACATTATTTTCTTGAATTATTTCAGAAACATGTCTAGCTGTATTTGCTTTTTTAATACTTTCAATTACTTTATCATTTGCATTTGATTTTTTTGCTAATTCTGAAAGAAAATTCATATCTACTTTTGAGCCTTTAACGTGAGTTTGTTTTATACCTGCTGCCATTTTTGCAAGTTTTCCAATAAAGCCAACAACATATGCTTTTTTGATATTTTTTTTACCACATTGCTGAATTGTATAACCTGAAAAATCACCCATTTGTACAAAACAATGTTCTGGTAAATCTACGATTTTCTTTGCATAATCTTCACTTCTTCCACCTGTTGTAAGAACTACAACATCATTTCCCATGGCAACCGCTACATCCAAATTTTGTCTTATTGATGCTGCATAAGATGCCGTAGAAAATGGAATAACAATCCCACTTGTACCTAAAATAGAAATTCCATTTTTGATACCTAATCTTGGATTATCTGTTTTTAATGCCAATTCTCTCCCTTTTGGAACAGAAATTACGACTCTGAATCCGTTCTTTTTAAGAATTTCTTTTCCTATTGATCTTAAATTCTCATCAATCATTTTTTTAGGAACCGGATTTATTGCTGGTTTATTAATCTCCAAACCTAATCCAGGTTTGGTGACAATTCCAACACCAATTCCGCCATCAATGTCAATCTGATTCACTTTGTCTGTAAATGATAACTCAACAATAATTTCTGCACCATGAGTTACATCAGGATCATCTCCACCATTCTTAATCACGGAGCATCTTGCTTTATCGAAGTTAAATTCGCATGAGTAAATTGGGATTTCAATAAAAGATCGTTTTGGTAACAAAACATCGATATTTTCAATTTTTTGTTGATTCACAATTGATAATAATGCAGCTTTGGCTGCTGCCGTAGCTGAACTTCCAGTCGTATAACCTGTCTTCAACTTTATCTTTTCTTCCTCCTCCACATTTATTGTGTTCATTTTACTGTATTAACTCTTATTTGACAATTTTCAAAATATTCGGTATAGATTTAAAATTAAAACTAATTTGATATCATTATGACTAAATACAAGAAAATAGTAGTTACTGGAGCTAGTGGATTTGTAGCTAAACATCTGAGGAAATATTTATCTGAAAAAAATATTGAGTTAATATCAATATCCAGAAATGATTTTAAAAAATTTAAAAATGAATCAAAAATTATCTCAAAAAATTTTACTAAAGTTCACTATCTCCAAAAAATTAAAAATTTTGATATATTAATTCATCTTATTGGTATTGGCAAACAATCTGTCAATGTTGATTATAACATGATAAATGTTGAACTCACAAAAAATATTGTAAATTTATGTAAAAAAGCAAAAATCAAAAAAATTATTTATATAAGTGGTTTTGGTGTTTCATCAAAATCATCTGTGGGATATTTTATTTCTAAATATCATGCAGAAAAAATCATCATAAACTCTGGATTAAATTATACCATTTTTAGACCATCATACATTGTCGGAAAAGATGATCATTTCACAAAATATCTAAAAAAACAAATTAACCATGGAGAAATTATAATTCCAGGTTCGGGAAACTATCATATTCAACCAATCTATATAGATGATGTAGTAGAAATTATTCTTCAATCCATTTTTCAATCAAAATTCAGAAATAAAATAATTGATCTTATAGGTCCTAATAATATCACTTTCAAGAAATATGTTAAACTTTTTTCAAAAGGGACTAAAACAAATATCAAAAAAATTGATTTAGAAGATATTTATCATGCTGCTATCATTAATCCAAAATCTGATTTTGGTATGGATGATCTGAACATCATAATTGGTAATTTTCAGGGAAATCATCAAAAATTAAGAAAATTTACTAAAATTAAATTTCATTCAATATTGGAACTATTAGAGACCCGCAGATTGTTTTAGTATTTGAGCTTTGTCCGTTTTTTCCCAAGTAAATTCTGACTCGTTTCTTCCAAAATGACCGTAAGAAGCAGTTTTTCTATAAATTGGTCTCTTTAAATCTAACTGTGATATGATTCCTGACGGTTTCATGTCGAAATTCTTTTTTACTAATTCTTCCATTTTGTTCTCCGGAATTTTGTTTGTTCCAAACGTGTTAACATAAAGCGATACAGGTTCAGCAACTCCTATGGCATATGCAAGTTGTACTTCGCATCTATCGGCTAATCCAGCTGCAACAAGATTTTTTGCAATATATCTGCACATGTAACATGCAGATCTATCTACTTTTGAAGGATCTTTTCCTGAAAATGCACCTCCACCATGTCTTCCGAATCCTCCATATGTGTCAACAATAATTTTTCTTCCGGTTAAACCCGCGTCTCCATGTGGACCACCAATTACAAATTTTCCAGTAGGATTAATGTGAATTTTTATTTGTTCATTCCAAAGACTTCCTAATACTGGCTTGATTACTTTATTGATTATCTCTCTTGAAATCTCCTCTTGAGAAATCTCAGGTGCATGTTGTGTTGAAACTACCACTGTTTCAATTTTGGTAGGTTTGTTATTCTCATATCTCACGGAAACTTGTGTTTTTCCGTCAGGTCTTACCCATGTAAGAATATTATTTTTTCGCACTTCAGCTAGTTTCTGCGCTAGTTTTTGTGCAAGCAAAATTGGCATAGGCATTAGCTCTTTTGTTTCATTTGTTGCATATCCAAACATTAGCCCCTGATCCCCTGCTCCTTGTTCTTTATTTTTAGTTGCTGTAACACCCTGACTAATATCTGGACTCTGAGCATGAAGACGTAAAGTTATTTCACAAGATTCGGTATCAAACATCAAATCTTTGTTGTTATACCCAATTTCTCTAATTGTTTTTCTTACCAATTCTTCTTGAGCTTTTTTATCAAAATTTGCTTTAGATGTCACTTCACCTGCCACCGCCACAAAATCTGTGGTGACCATTGTTTCAACAGCTACTCTTGAATCCGGATCTTGTTTGAGAAATTCATCCAAGAACGCATCTGAAATATTATCGCATATTTTATCTGGATGTCCTTCTGTTACTGATTCAGATGTAAATAGAAAACTACTGGTCATAAAACCACACTAACTAGAGTTCATTTTCTAGTTTGATGAATAATACATTATTGCCTCTTACGATAACTCTTCCATAGTTTGCAATTGTTTTACCATCATGCAACTCTTCAGCATCTGTCATAATCAAATTCATGTATGAATCAACATTATCCATTTTTCCTTTATATTCAACTTCATTTTTCAGTCTTACAGTAACTTTCTTCTTTGTACTTTTCTGAAGAGTCGTTAAAGGTCTTTTTACGCTAGTTGATTGAGACACTAATTGTTCACTTGTTTTGCAACTTTGTTCTCTGGAATAAAAGCCTTACCTCCTCTTTTAAAATTAAAATTCTTTAAATTTTTTCTTCATTTTCTAATAATTATGCAAATGATCCCTACTGGTTTACATCAATTAGATGAATTCTTGAGAGGTGGAATTCCTGTAGGTGTTGTAGTAGATATTTTTGGTGGAAATGGAACTGGAAAAACTCAACTATTATTACAATTATTGATTAATTCAATCAAATTTGGTGGTAGGGTTTTGTATTTGGATACAACTGGTGGCTTTAGACCTGAGAGAATTCTTCAAATTCAAAACCAATCCAATTTTGGATTTGATATTCTTGAAAAAATTACTGTATCTAGAATAACTAATACATCAGAGCAAATAAAATCAATCAAAACTCTTCAAGGAAATGATTTCTCATTAATTATCATTGATAATGTAACTGATTTATTTTCTTATGAATATAAAAAAGATGAATCTATTTTTGAAAAAAATACCTTGTTTACAAGATACATGTATGAATTATCTAATTTTGCAATTACAAACAAAATTGCCATTGTTGTCACTAATATGATTAGAAATATTGATGGAAAAGAGGTTGAAAATATGAAAAGTGCAATTGATTCTTTTACCCATATCAAAGTCCATCTTTTTAAAAATTTATCAAAATTTCAAGGAGAAGCATATTGGGCTCTCAATAAAAAATACTTTTCATATACAATTGATAAATTTGGAATCTCTGATCATACTGAAGATATTTAATGATCATTCATCAAGTTAAATCATGGCAGGAATTTTTGATTCAATTCCAATAATTACCGTTATTTTATTTACACTTGGATTAATAGGTGTATTTATTTATGAAAGATCAAAATCAAATTCCACATACAAACCAAATTCTTGAATCACTGTTTGGAAAATTTGGATTTTCAAAACTAACCGAAATTCAGAAAAAAGCTTCACCGATAATTCTGCAAAAAAAAGATTGTCTAGTAATTGCTCCCACCGGTTCAGGAAAAACAGAATGCTCTGTTATTCCAATTTTTTCTCTTTTAAAAAATTCAAAGAAAACTGGAAAAATCAAAATGCTTTACATTACTCCATTAAGGGCATTGAACCGTGATGTCTTTAGAAGAATAACAAAATATGCCCATGATAATGAATTATCCCTTGAAATTAGGCATGGTGATACCACACAAAAAGAAAGAAAAAAAATTTCTGAAAACCCTCCTGATATACTGATTACAACACCCGAAACACTTGTGATTCTTTTAACCCAACCAAAAATGCTTCTTGCACTATCTGAATTAGAATGGATTGTAATTGATGAGATTCATGAATTACTATCTAGTGAAAGAGGATCTCAACTGTCATTAAGTGTTGAAAGATTGTCCTTTAATTCAAAATACACTCTTACAAAAATTGGTTTATCTGCAACGATTGGAAATTTTGAAGAAGCTGGAAAATTTGTAGTTGGTACAAAAAGAAAGTGTGTAATTATTCGAGATACCTCATTGAGAAAATACGATGTAAAAATAAAATACATTGATGGAACAATTTATGATGTTGCAGAGAAAATAATTGAGCATGTATTAGAATCAGAAATAGATTCGCCTGTTCTTTTATTTACTAATACTAGAGGAGAAGCCGAATTTTTGGCTTCAATTTTGAAAGAAAAATCTACCATGGCAATTGAATTGCATCACGGGTCTCTTTCAAAAGAGGTTAGAGAAGAAACAGAATTGACTTTGCGTGAAGGAAAACACGGAATTGTTGTTTGCACATCTTCTCTTGAATTGGGGTTGGATATTGGTTCAATTGAATTAGTGATACATTATGGTTCTCCAAGACAAGTCTCGAAATTTATTCAAAGAATCGGAAGAAGTAGACATAATCATGATGCATCAGCACAAGGATTAATCATAACAAATAACGCTGATGATGAATTTGAAGCAAGAGCTATACTTGATCGTATTCAAGAGGGTTCAATCGAAGAGCAAAAAATTCATGATGTATCTCTTGATGTTCTAGCTCATCATTTAGTTGGTTTGGCAATGCAAATTGGAGAACTTTCAGTTCAACAGGCTCTTGATATTGTGAAAAAAGCGTATCCATTTCGTAATTTATCAATTGAAGATCTAGTGGAAGTATTGGATTTACTTGATTCAAATTATCTGATATTTTTTGAACGAACAAAAATGACTTTTTGGAAGAAAGGCCGTGCATTTAAATATTATTTTGAAAATCTTTCTACCATTCCTGATGTTCTTAAATTCAAAGTATTTGATAGCATCGGAAAAAAAATTATTGGTTCATTAGATCAAAGATTTGTCGGCGATTTTGGAGATTCTGGAAATATTTTTGTGCTAAAAGGGTCACAATGGAGAATACTGAATGTAGATGAAAAATCATTCACAGTAAATGTTGAGCCATTTAGAGGTGGAGGAATAACTGTTCCGTATTGGGAAGGAGAAAGTATTCCAATTGATTACAAAACTTCAAGAAAAGTGGGATCGTTTCGTAGTAAAGTCAAAAATGGTGCCCTTGTATTAACCAATAAAATTATCGAGAAATTAATTTTTAATGACATTTCTGATGAAAATAATATTTTAATTGAATCAAACAAATCTTCTGGTTCGATTGTAATTCATTCATGTTTTGGCACTAAAATTAATTCTACATTATCAACATTGCTATCTTCAGTATTATCTTCAATGCTGGGATCAATAGTTGATTCACGTTCAGATGGTTATAGAATTGTTTTATCTTCTAGATCACGTATTTCAGAAAAACTTTTTACTGAAGTTTTAAAAGATGATTATAATTTACAATCTATTGTTAGCGCATCTTTAACTGGAACACATAATGTTAATTGGAGAACATGGTGTGTTGCAAAAAAATTTGGCATAGTTGGAAGAGGGGCAATTTATGAAAAAAAATCAGCAAGATTTCTATGTGAACGATATTCTAAAACTCCGCTTGTACGTGAAGTATTTCGTGAATTATTTCACGATAAATATGATCTAAAAAATTGTGATGATATACTAAAAAAAATACGTGATGGCGAAATACATCTTAAATGGTTAGAAGTTGATCAATTTTCAAAACTAGCAGAACCTATTTTAGATCATACTACAAAATATTATTCCTCTCCAGCAAATCTTGACAAAGGAATTATCAACCTGGTAAAATCTAGACTTGAAAAAACTAAACATCGTTTGATTTGTACTAGATGTGGAAAATGGGAACGCGTGTTTCAAACATCCGAAGTAAAAAATAATTTGATATGTCCTTATTGTAAAGCACGACAAATTACTGCAACATATTATTCTGATTATAGTTTACCTAAGATAATTCAAAAAAAGCATCAAGGAAAAAAATTATCTTCTGACGAAAAACATAAATTTGATCGTGCCTGGAAAGTCGCTTCTTTAGTGGAAAATTTTGGAAAAATTGCTATTATTGTAATGTCTGGATATGGAGTTGGTGCTGATACTGCAGCAAGAATATTACGAAATATGATTGATGAAGAACATCTGTTCAGACAAATATATGAAGCAGAAAGACAGTATATTGTAACTAAAGGATTCTGGGATTCTTAATTTTTCTTTGTAATTTTAGAAAATGCCGTTAGAACCAATTCAATTCTACCTTCAAGTCCAGCTTTTGCATTGAGACCTGTAATCGAAACAATTTCTCCTAATTCACATTTGTCAATTAGCCTTGCTTGATTCCTCCAACCTTTTACCCAAATTTGACCGGTGTCATCTTCAACAAACATTTCTGAAAGTAAAATTGATTCCCCAGTTTTTGTTTGAACCTCGCGTCTCTCTGGAACTTTTAATATTATTGCTTCAATGCAATAACTTCCATCAAGTTTTACATCATTAATCTTTGTTCTGATCTTAGACAGTGATGGAATTGATTCATCATTATCTAATTTCCTTACAAAAGAATTTTCATCTAGTGTAATTGAATTTCCATAAACTTTAGTTGGCATACATTCTATCACATCACCTTCCACACAAATACTAGTTGAATTTGAAAAATCACTAATATTGTACAAATTTTTCTTACTGTCTACTGCTAAAATCATATTTTTATCATTATCTGATGATGTTATTGAAAGTATTCGTGCAATGATTGGCTCTACTTCTTTTCCGCCTTCAATTTCAATAACTGTAGCGTCATTTCCATGAATTTCCAATCCTTGATTTCCTGATTTTACCCTAACTCCTAATAATCTTATTTTAGCTGAATGTGAAATCATGTTAGGTATTGATGTTTCATCTTTGCCCCAAAGTACTACTCGAATTCCATTCCCGTCCTTCCCTTTTAGCCTCATTCTCAGTGCTTTTCCAGGTTGACCTCTAGAATTTGTAAATTCCATTCCGCTAATCATACCATCAATCATTCCTGAGATTACAAGATCTTTTTGTCCTTCTTTTAATTCACTAATGTCTTTTGTAATTGTGTCGATAGTTGGAATCTCACTTTTTGTATCTGCAGTTTCAATGTTTGATCCAGATCCAATGTTAATTGTTGGAGAACCATCAAGATCTGATTTAACATAAGCTTTGATGATTTTAATTAAATCTCCCGGTTTTAGATTTTCAATTCCTGGTAGATTTGCTTTTTCATCCCATAATTTCACACTTGCAGTAGAATTCTTATCGTAAACAGTCATTGTTCTAAGATAAAACGGAGATCCATCTTTTCTCGAAAATTGTTTTGCAGGTGAAAGATTCAGAACTCTTGTTTCCAATGTTATTTCTTTTGCTCCTGCATAAAGATCTTTCAAACCCATCTCGACTTTAAGTGGTTCAGATAATACAACTCCATAATCAGATGCTATCAAAAATAGTGCTCCTTGATCAGTTAGATACCCTGCACCTATTTTTTCTTTTTTCAACTTTATCTGTTCTTCAATATCATTTCTAGTTAATTCTGGTTTTTGCTCGAGAAATCTAGCAATAAGATTTTCAAATTCAGACAATTCATTTTTTTGATAAACGGTTCTATTAATAAAAATTTCATTAGTTTAACAGTTTGATTTTTTTAGAAATGATCGCTTTCTTACATTTTTTCTAAACTCAAATTTTTTAAATCAACACTTTTCTAAATTACTGCATGTTTTATTCAAATTAATTCCAATTATTTGAAAATTATCATGATTTACTTCACTAGCTAAATTAATAGGAAGATCGCAATTTTATTATGTCTTGCATTAGCGTTAACCATCTGTCAAAATCTTATGGCTGTATTTGTGCTGTGGACGATCTTGTATTATCAGTAAAATCTGGACAAGTCTTTGGATTTTTGGGGCCTAATGGGGCTGGAAAATCGACAACAATAAAACTTCTTACTACACTCATTCCTCCCTCAAGTGGCTCTCTTTCTATTCTTGGTATAGATGCTATAGCAACGCCTCTTCAAATTCGTCATAAAATAGGAGTTGTTTTACAACAACCAAGCTATGAACCTACCCTCTCTGTTGAAAAATCTCTTGATAAGTATGGAATGATGTGGGATGTTCCAAAAACCGAACGCAAAAGAAGAATGGAACAGCTTTTAAAAGATTTTGATCTAGTGGAAATTCGAAAAAAAAGAAACGAAGATCTTTCGATTGGTCAAAGAAGAAGAGTACAAGTTGCACGTGAATTTATGCATGATATGGAATTGTTGTTTTTAGATGAACCCACCGTTGGTCTGGATCCAAACGCTAGAAGAAAATTATTAGATTACTTGAAAATTAAAGTAAAAACCGGACTAACTATTTTTTATACCACACATATTCTAAGCGAAGCTGAATATCTTTGTGATCAAATAGCTATTATTGATAAAGGAAAAATCATTACTGTTGATTCTCCCGATGCACTAAAAAATAGATTTGGAAAAGAAAAAACTATAAAAATCCATTTATTAGAAAAACGACCCGAAATCTTATCTCTTCTGACTGGAATCTTAGATTGTAAAATTAATTTTGAGAGTGGAACTAATATCATAATTCACTCAGAGCAATCAGAATTGGTATTATTGCAAATATTGAAAATACTTAATAAAAATAACATTGAGATTGAAGATTTATCTGCTGTCCCAACAAGCCTTGAAGAAATATTTCTAAAAATGATGAACAAAAATGCATCCAATAATTAGACTAGTGAATCGAAATCTGACGATTTCTCTTAATCCGGGATTCTTAATTTGGCAAGTAATTTTTCCTCTAATCTATATTTTTGTTGCAGGATTTGCATACGCGCCATTAATTCATGAAGTTCCATTTGGAGCAAAAGATCTTGATTATCCTGCATTTTTAGCATCAGGTATGATTGGATTTAATATTATGAATAGTACGCTTGTTTCTGGTATCATTATTTGGAATGATAGAAGACATGGAATGTTTGAACAAATAATGTCTGGGCCATTTACTCGGAGTCATTATATTCTTAGTAATATTTGTACCATAGGAATTGTTGGATTAGTCAGTGCAGCTTTGATTGCTCTAGTTGGATATCCTGTGTTTTTTGAATCTGTGGAGTTTGCAATTATAACAATCCCAATACTTATTTTTGGCGCAATAATTGGCTCTGTATTATTTGGCTCATTGGCATCAATAATTTCTACCCGACTACGCTCAAGTGAGGGATTTAATGTAATTATTAATACTGTTTTTCTTTTCTTTGCTTTTGTTAGTACTGCGTTTTATCCTGCAGACGGTGCTCCTGAACCCCTTCGATCTGCATTCTATCTTAACCCACTTACTTATCTTGTAGATGTAATTAGAGCAGGAATTTTTGGTAATATTACTGACTTTGTTATTTTTGAAATGTTAGTTCTTGTTGGGATTGCATCGGTGTTATTTGTAATTGCTTCAAAACTTCTTACAAAATTAGATTTTTAATTACCATAATTATTTTTAAATTTTTCATATAATTCATTAATTTTTTTAACAGTGTCTAAATTTTCATCTTCTACTAAATCTAGATTTGGAATAACGCAATGACCACCAATAATCCCTGGATACATTTTTGGTCTATTACCTAAATTCTCATGAATTTCATCTGCAAATTTCCACATTTCATCAAAGTCTATGCCTTCTTTTTCACAAATCATTTTTGTAATTTGAGAATAATTGATCAACCATCCATAATATGTTGTATCAACTAATATCTTTGCAAATTCTGCAGTTTTGGTTGTTGACATCCATTCTATTTTTTGAAATCTTTTCTCTAATTCTGATTTTATTTCTGGTTCTATTTGTTTATTATCTGATGAAACAAATTTTGTATACTTTTTAATATCATCCAAAAATCTACTATGTACTCCACGAACAGGCGAAAACAATATGGGAATTTTGAATTTTTCTTGAATTTTTTTTGTTGTTCCAGGTTTTACTGTAGAATGAATCAAAACTATTTTCAAACCTTGAATTTTATTGATCCAGTTTGACGTAATATCTATAAAATCCGTTAATTCTCCTGGAATGCAAACATGAAGATATTCTGGATTCTGGATTGTAGAATTTTTTGAATAATTCTTACATCTTGAATAATCAGAATCAATTCCTACACAATCAAGATTTCTTTCAACAAGTAAATTGAATAATGTCTTTCCAACTTCCCCCATTCCTAATACGATATCTGTCACTGTACCTAATTTCATGAAAACAATCTATATTATATTCGTGTTATAACTCATTTTTGTTTTTATAAAGGTAGCCCGGCCCAGACTCGAACTGGGGTCAAAGGCTTCAAAGGCCTCTATGCTTGACCGCTACACTACCGGGCTGCTAAATCGAGCACTTTTATTCCCTTAATGAACTTTTTATTTAATTAACTTAGAATTTAACTGAAATTATTCTTTCATAACTTTGATTAGTTTCTGTATGGGATCTTCCATATTTCCTACAATTCTTTTTGCTCTCCTCTGTCTTGGTTTTTTTTTTGATCGAATTTCCTTTTTAATATAATTGGAAATTCTCTCTGGATTTGTTTCCCGTTTTATCAAATATTTCTTTACAAGAAAATCTTCAATTATGTTAGGAACTGCGTTGTAGGATATGGTTGGAATTCCCATTAGAGCAGATTCAGCCGTCATTGTTCCACCAGATCCTATGAAAATATCTGTGCTATTTAACAAATGTTTTCCATCATATGACATTTTAACAATTTTAGCTTTTACACCAATTAATTTTTGAAGATTTTGAATTTGTTTTGCATATCTTCCTAAAATAACAATATTTTGATCACTATGATCTTCTACAATTTTTTTAATAATTGAAATAGTTCTACTAGATTTTGATGTGTATGATGCTTCTTCTTCTTCCACTCTGATCAAAATATTTTTTTGTTTATTGTTATTAAATGGCAACATTGCTTTTTGATTAATTTTTCTTTTTATGGTAACCGATGCATCAATTGCTTTATATGAAATGATATTCTTTTTGTCAATTCCATATCTGGAAAATTTATTTTTAGGAATTATGTCTGGAATTAACAATTTTTGAATCAATGGCAACGTTAATCTCATAACTGCACTAGCGTGCGGTGAATCACAAAATGCAATATGCTTTATATCTAACCCAAATGAAATTCTAGCCGCTTCAGGTGAGCAAAAACTAATTGCCATATCTGGTGTGAATATTCTGATTATTTTTGAAAGTTTTTTCATTCGATCTATACTAGTTTTGAGCTTTGTTTTTTTGTCACTACCACCATATCTTCCTACAAAAATAAGGTTAAAACCACGTATTTTTGCTAGTCTAGAAACTTCTTCATATTCTCTTGAAGTGCATAAAAGATCATGTTTTTGTCCTAATTTTTCAATTATTGGTTCAGAAAACAATAATTGCTTTGGTGTAAGAATATCAATCCATATTTTCAAGCATTTTTCATGATTGAAGTTAGTTCAATAAGTTTTTCTTAGTCTATAACTGGATCCTAGATAATGGGTGGAGTAAAAGTCGTTGTTTATGGCCTTAGTACCGAAGGATATGCTATTGCATCCCAAATGGCGATTAAAGGTGAAGATGTTTACATTATAGATGAATCAACCCCATCTGCAATCTCACTCAAAGCAGAAATTGCAAAAACATATCCTAATGTTTCATCTCTTAAAGAGGATGAACCACTATTATCTATGGAACCAATTGATGTGGCAATTTCTAAAGCGCAATATCTTTTCTTCACTCCAAGAATTAGAAAGACAGGACAAGACATTAAAACTGAAATTCATTCTAAATTTAAGGATGCAGTGACATCATTAAAGAAAAACAGCTCAGTTGTTTTCACTCTTCCAACAGGGTTTGGAGGTAACAATGAAAATATTTCATTATTAGAACATGTTACAGGTCTTGAAGCTGGAAAACAAATTTCTTATTATTATTATCCACTAGAGGATCTTAATGAGCAACCAAAGATTATCGGGACATTTAATGGAAAAGAGGATCTTGTATTATCTGAGTTGCTTACTGTTGGAAAAAAAGAGAAAAAATTTGTTACAATTTCATCATCGGAACATCTCCATGCAATTAACATACTATCTAGATTTTCAAGATTATGTAGTGTTTTAGAGGTTTGTAAATACGCTCAAGATGAAATTACAAAAAATGATTTTGCCTTGGATGATTTTCAAGAAATTTATCTTGATAATATGGTTAGTGGTCTTTTTGATTTAAAATCTTTAGGTTCATCATTTGAGGGAACTAATAGTCTGATGTATTTGATTAATGGAAGTGTAAAAGGAATTGATGGATACATTAAACGATTAATCGATAAAATTCGTACAACATTAAAGAAAAATGACCTGAAAGCAAGCAGAACAAAAATTGCATTATCGTGGAGTCTTGATCAACATGCTATGCGTGGAGATAAAATTGAAATGCTACAAAATTTGACATCTAGATTGCGTGATTACATAGGTGATGTCGAAGCATATGAAGATCCAAATTTTGATCTATTTCACAGTGATAAAACTACAATTATTGTTACATGTTCAAAATCTGATTTTGACAATATTGAAAAAACCAAACAAGATTCTGATCTGATAATTATAAAAGCTAATCCATTATGTGAAACAATCAATAATAGTATAAATTAGCTAAACTAGTACATCGGTTGGATTGTCAAAAGAAACTAATTCTAATGAAATTCCAGTTGACGTGATATCTGCAAATGAAACAAATTTTCTATCTAAAGAATACGTTCCTCCAGAAACAAGTGAAGACTTGTTGAAATTATTGGATCTAGAAAAACAAAAATCATCTGATTATGAAAAAAAACTAAAACACATACTTGCAGATTTTCAAAATCTTAGTAGAAAAACACAATCTGACATACAACATGGCGTTAATACCAAAATTGATGAATTCATATTAGATTTTTTAAAAATTTATGATGATTTTATAAGAGCTAAAGAAGTTTTTTCTGAAAGCAAAATCAATTCAGACGGTCTGGATTCAATTCTTAAAAACATGGATTCATTATTAAAAAAATACAATGTAATTCCAATTGATGCATTAGGCGAGATCTTTAATCCGAATTTCCATGAAGCTATATCCATAATTACAGATCCTAGTCTAGATGATAATACAGTTACAAAAGAGATCAGGAAAGGATATATTTCTCATGAGAGAGTTATAAGACCAACGTTGGTAGAAATTTCAAAAAAAGGATGATAAAATATGGCTAAAATTATCGGAATTGATTTAGGAACAAGTAACTCTGCTGCTGCAGTTGTAATGGGTGGGAAGCCGACAATTATTCCAGCAGCTGAAGGAGCTACTGTAGGAGGAAAAGCGTTTCCGTCAGTTGTAGCATTTACTAAAGATGGTGAACTTTTAGTTGGTGAACCAGCACGAAGACAGTCTGTAACAAATCCTGACAGAACCATAGTTGCTGCAAAAAGAAAAATGGGTTCTGATTATACCTTTAAAATTTTAGGTAAAGAATACAAACCTCAACAAATCTCATCATTTATTCTTCAAAAAATCAAAAAAGATGCTGAAGCATTTATTGGGGAACCTGTAGAAAAAGCAGTCATTACCGTTCCTGCATATTTTGATGATAATCAACGTCAAGCAACTAAAGACGCTGGAACAATTGCTGGACTTGATGTTGTTAGAATAATCAATGAACCAACAGCTGCATCTTTGGCATTTGGTCTAGACAAAATTAAAGAAGATATGAAAATTCTTGTATTTGATTTTGGTGGAGGAACACTAGATGTTACAATAATGGAAATGGGAGGAGGCGTCTTTGAAGTTCTTAGTACGTCTGGTGATACTCAGTTAGGTGGTACAGATATGGATAAAGTAATAATTGATTATGTTATAGATGAATTCAAGAAAAAAGAAGGCGTTGATCTAACTCAAGATTCAACTGCAATGACTAGAATCAGAGAAGCTTCTGAAAAAGCTAAAATTGAGTTATCCACTGTTATGGAAACTGATATCAATTTACCTTTTATTGCACATGATCCATCTTCAGGTGCAAAAAATCTTGAATTAAGAATCACTAGATCTAAATTAGATGATTTGATAAGACCAATTGTTGAGCGCTGTAAACCTTCTATACTGAAAGCATTAGAAGATGCAAAGTTAACCAGGTCGGATATCAAAAAAATAGTTATGGTTGGCGGACCAACAAGAATTCCATTAGTTAAAAAATTTGTAAGTGAAGTTATTGGTCAAGCAACTGAATCTGGAGTAGATCCTATGGAAGCAGTGGCAATGGGTGCTGCAATCCAGGCAGGAATTATTGCAGGAGATGTAAGTAGTGATATTGTTTTACTTGATGTTACACCGCTTACATTGGGAATTGAAACCTTAGGTGGGGTAAGAGAACCATTAATTGAAAGAAACACAACAATACCAACTTCTAAGAGTAAAGTTTTCACAACCGCGGCTGATAATCAAACCGCTGTAACTATTCACATTGTTCAAGGTGAGCGACCAATGGCCACCGATAATGTATCATTAGGAAGTTTTAATCTTACTGATTTACCACCTGCACCACGAGGAATTCCACAAATTGAAGTAAAATTCGATATTGATGCAAACGGTATTATCAATGTCACCGCTAAAGATCTTGGAACTCAAAAAGAAGCAAAAATCACAATTGAATCCTCCTCAAAATTATCTAAAGAAGAAATTGAAAAATTAAAAGAAGATGCAGAAAAATTCTCTGATGAAGATAAAAAGAAGAAAGAAAAAATTGATCTAAAGAATGAAGCTGAGAGCTATATTTACACCACAGAAAAATTAGTCAACCATGATCTTAAAGATAAAATTTCTCAAGAACAGGGAATCAAAATCACTGATGCCGTTAAAGAAGTCAAAGAAGTTCTTGATAAAGAACCATCTGAATTAAAGCCTAAACTTGAAGCGTTACAAACTATGGTCAGTGAAGTTACCACAGAACTTTACAAAAACACTTCACCCAATCCTGATGCTAAAGAACAACAAAGCGCTGAAGGACAAGGACAAACAAGTGAATCATCCTCTACTGATGAAACAAAAACCAGCTAGTTTTTCAGATTAATCATTTATACGGTAATTATGTTAAAGGAATGATTCATGGCGACAAAACGTGATTATTATGAAGTTTTGGGAGTCTCTAAATCATCTTCAATTGACGAAATTAAACAACAATATAGGAAATTAGCATTAAAATTTCACCCTGACCGTAACAAATCTTCTGATGCTGGAGAACATTTCAAAGAAATTTCTGAAGCATACGCAGTTCTTTCTGATCCTCAAAAAAGACAAATCTATGATCAACATGGCCATGCTGGCGTAGATGATCGATTTACAAGTGATGATATTTTTCAAGGAGCGCAAGGAGCCGGATTTGATTCTATTTTTGAATCCATCTTTGGTCGTGGAGGAGGATTTGGTTTTAATCGACAGCGTGGTTCTGATATTCTATATGAGACTTCAGTAACATTAGAGGATGTTCTACATGGAAAAAAAATAGAGATTGATCTGCAAAAACAGATTCAATGTGATATTTGTAATGGATCTGGTTGTAAACCTGGCACAAACAAAAAAACATGTGCTACGTGTAATGGTCAAGGGCAGGTAAGGCAAAGTCGTAATATGGGGTTTGCATCTTTTGTTACAGCTGCACCATGTCCTACTTGTAGAGGCCAAGGATTTAGTATTGAAACACCGTGCAGTGAATGTAAAGGACAAGGAAGGAAAAAAGGCACTAAAAAAATCTCGTTCGAAATTCCACCTGGGATTGATTCAGGTGATTATACTGTCGCTGGAGAAGGAAATGAAATTCCTGATGGTTCTAATGGTGATCTAATTGTTAGAGTTCGGGTTCAACCCCATTCCAAATTCAACAGAGATGGAAAAGATATTTTTTACGATCATGATGTTTCAATGGTTGATGCAGCGTTAGGTTGCGATATCACTGTTCCAACATTGGAAGGTATGGAAAAAATTAAAGTTGATTCTGGTAGTCAGCCAAATACCATAATAAAACTAAAAGGAAAGGGAGTTCCACATATCAATTATAGAGGCCGAGGGGATCAATATGTTAGAATTGTGGTAACAATCCCTAAAAAACTCAACAAACATCAAAAAAGCCTTCTAGATGAATTTAAAAAAATCAGTGATAATTGATAAAAAATGAAAATTGCGTTAGATGTTGATGGAGTACTTGCAGATGTCATTAAATCTTGGCTTATTTACAGTAATACAATTAGACCAAAAATCTCCAAACATGAGATAACTGACTGGGAATTTTGGCAGAAATTTCAAATAAATCGTTTTGATTTTTATGCGGAATTAAATTCTTGTTGGAAACATTGGGATTTGATACCTCCTACTGAAGAAAATTTATCAACTACCACAAGAAATCTTTCAAATCTTGGTCAAGTGGATATAGTTACTGCACGAGAAAAATCTACTGATTCATTTGTAAAAAATTGGTTAACTCATCACAATATATCGTATGATAACTATATTTCTGTAATTGATGGGCCTATGAAAGCTGATTTGGATTATGATGTGTTCATTGATGATTCTCCTCTTAATGCAGCAAAATTTCTTAAGCGTAACAAAACAGTAATTCTATACTCACAACCTTGGAATGAATACATGTCTAATGATAGAATTCATAGAATTACAAATCTTTCAGAAGTACAAGATAAAATATGCTGATTAATTTTTAACAAACTTTCTAATGCTTATCTGATGTCCCTTTTTGACATGAGTAGAATGTGTTGTTTTTAATAACTCATTAATTTTTTCATCATTATAGAATTTAACGTTGTAACGTCCTACAATCTTTTTACAATTTTTGCAATACACTTCTTTAAACTCCATTTTCTTATTGATCTATTTGGTGGAATTATATGAGTATAATAAAGAAACTTATTCTAGATTTTAAAAATTAACAATGCGGGAGTCGCCCAGCCTGGTCAACGGCGTAAGGTTCAGATCCTTATCTTTTAGGAGTTCGTGGGTTCAAATCCCACTTCCCGCACTACAATTAGATACTTTTCAACTTTTTTCTGATATTTTTTAAAAGAACATTGTTTATCGTCTCACCAGCAGCCTTGCCTCTTAATTCTTTCATGATGATTCCCATTAATGGCCCTATTGCTCTTTCTTTTTGGTTTCTGATGATTTCGTGATTCTTTTCTACTATGTTCTCAATAATTTTTTCCAATTCTTTTTCATCTACCGCCTCAATTGAAACATTTTTCAATGCATCTTCAGTTGTTTTTGATTTTCCAGACATGATATTTTCAAATATCATCTCAATTGATTCTTTGACTATTTTTTTATCCTCCAGTAATTCAAATGATCTGATAATATTCTCATCTTTTAATAAACTAGAATCTAACCCATTTCTTTCCAAATTAGTAATTGAGGAGCATAGAACTGCCGCAACAAATGTGGGATTGATTCTAGTTTTTTCCACTATGTTTTCAAATAGTTCAATGTATTTTGAATCAAAAATTTGTTCTGCTAATTGCGGATTGATTTTGTACTTTGTTTGTAACTCCTTTATTGATTCATCCCAAGATTTTGGTATATTTTTCTGTATTTCTTCTACTTCTTTTTTTGTAATTATAATTGGTGGAATATCTGTTTCAGGATACATTCTTGCCGCACCAGGTCTAGGTCTTAGGAATTTTGTTTCGCCTGTTTGAGTGGCTAATCGGGTATCAATTGGTATGCCTTCATTTTTGATATACTCAATTCGTAGAATAATTTGGTTTACCACACTATGTATTTTCTCTACCGGTGCAGCTAAAATCAAAAATGCGTCATTATCACTAATTTTCAAGTTTTCTTTTAAATTGATTATGTCTAAATTTTCTATACCATAATTTGGCAATTCATCTGAATGAAAGATTCCACCAATTCCAAAGAATCGTACTAATTCTGCTATTTCCTTTCCCAAACGTATGCAATCATATGGTGAATATCCAAATATTCCTACCAAATTTCTAAAAGATACAACAAAAATTTTTTGATTTTGTTTTATCGCGTTTTGGATAATCTTTGATTTGCATTTTGAAAATAATTCAGTAATATCATTTTTATCCGATTCCTCATCATATTTCCAATTTTTCTCCCTTAATTTTTTTGAGATTAATAGTAACCCATGTTGTCTTTTTGCTTCATATTCTACTACTTTTTCTAATTGCTCTAATTGTTGTACTCCTTTTACTTCGATCACCACTCCGCCTTCTTTGATTGAAACATTAACGTCTTGTCGAATGGAACCTAAACCTCTTCTCACTTTTTTTGTAGCTCTCAAAATTCTTCCTAACGCTAAAGCTATTTTTTTGATTTGGCCTAATTCGACTTCAAATGGTTCTGTTGCAATTTCAACTAGTGGAATGCCTAGACGTTCTAATCCATACTTTCTTACAGACCCTTCATCACCTAAGATTTTTGCAGCATCTTCTTCAAGACAAATTGATTGAATTCCAATCTTTATTTCCTCAGCTTTATAGAATCCTCCCTGTGAAATTAACATTGTTCGTTGAAATCCGGTTGTATTGGAACCATCAATCACTGTTTTTCTCATGGGATAGATTTCATCGAAAATATTTGCATTTAATATAGATGAAATAATTAATGCGATTTTTCTTGCATCATTATCTAATTCGTGTGGCGGTTCTTCATCTTGCTCTACCAGGCAACTACTCTGTGGATTTGCATAATAGATTATAGTTTTTGATTTTGTACTCTCAAACAATGCAGCAGGATCAAATTCGCCTAATTCACTTTTAGATACACGTAATTTTCTCTGGAATTTTATTGTGTATTCATCTGATTCTACAGGTTTACAATTACAAAATAATTTTTTATTTGTCGCAAGCTGTTGATGAATCTCTAATCCTACTTTTACCCCTAAATTTTTAATCGAAATTTTTTCCATAGTTATCCTGTTTATGTTGAAAACTCAGATGCTATTTTATTAAGCATAATTTCTTTTATCTCGTCATGATTTTTACAATTTCCAGTTGCCCACATTGCCTTAACCAACGCTACTTCTGGAATCATATCTTCTAAAGGAATTATTCCTAAATTCAGTAAATCTCTACCGCTTTCATAAACTGTCATTCTAACCCTTCCGTCTATACATTGTGATGTCATTCCCATAAAAATACCTCTTTCATTTGCAATTTTTATCACTGAATACATATTTTTTCCAACATGTCCCAACCCTGTACCTTCAAAAATTATCGCTTTGTATCCTGCATCTATTATTGTCTTTAACATATTGGGATCATATCCTGGATGATATTTTACTAGGGCAACTTTTTGATTTAATTTTATTTTTTGCTCATACTCTTTAATTGTAAAAAATTCCTCTTTCATATTTCTATGAATTTCATTATTATAAACAATAAATGCTGGACTATTGCCAATCGTTTGAAAAGCTCCTCTTTTACTTGTATGGTTTTTTCTTACTCTTGTTCCAATGTGACATGCAATAACCTCATCATTTTCATCTTGATGCATTACAACATAGATTCCATTTGTCTTACATTCAACGAGAAATCTTACTGCTCCAATTAAATTTAATGCAGCATCTGATGAAGCACGATCTGATGATCTTTGTGATCCAACCAATGCAATAGGTAACGGAAAGCCTGCAAGTGCAAAAGATAGGAATGATGACGTATAATGCATTGTATCTGTTCCATGAGCAATGATTATTCCTGAATAGTCTGATTTAGAATACTCGCTGATCTTCTCTGCAATTTTTAACCAGTGCTCTGGCATTATGTTTTCAGAATATTCTGAAAACAACACTTTTGTATCAATATTTGCAATTTTTGCAAGCTCAGGAACTGATAAATTTAATTCCTCTGCGGTCAACACAGGCGTAACTGCACCTGTTCTATAATCAATCTTGCTTGCAATTGTTCCTCCAGTGGAAAGTAACAAAATTTTTGGCAATCCCTCTATCTGTTTTGCTTCTATAATTTTTTCAGTTATTTTTTGTGTGAATTTTATTTTTTCAATGGTTTCAATCTTTTCAATATCCAATCCTATGTTGTAGCCACTCTTTAATTTCAAAACAATATGTTTATCATCACTGTGTTCATATCTTGGCATAATGATGCCCGAGTATGTAAGATCTGCTAATATCTTAACTGAATCCCCTACTGAAATATGCTTTGACTTTAAAAACTCTAATGAATTCCCTTTATATCCTATGTATCCTGACATTTAGAAAAACTAGATTTGTTATTTAATTAAAACTACCTGTAATAGGAAGCTACTAACTTTTCACCTAATTTAAGGTCTTTTTGCTCTCTGACTTTCTTTACTGCTTCCTCAAAGTGTTTCATGGTTACTTTTGCATTCATACTGTTTTTCTCAATATCTTTTACATCTGGATGTGAGTCTAAAAATTCATGAATTACTATGGATACTGCAGTATTTGCAATGGATGCTGTATCGGCCCCACTTAGACCATCGGTCAACTCAGCAATTTTATCAATACTTACGCACTGCGGATCATTTTTATCTGTAATAGTTGGTATCTTCGCAGCGTTAATTTTTAAGATGCTCTTTCTACTTTCTTTATCTGGAAGTGGAATCTGAATAATCTTGTCAAATCTCCCTGGTCTTAGCAATGCAGGATCAATCATATCTGCTCTATTTGTTGCAGCTAAAACTATAACACCATGCATATTCTCCATTCCGTCTAATTCTGTTAGTAATTGACTGACAACTCTTTCTGTGACAGCTGTTTCTCCACCAGCCCCTCTAATTGGTGCTATTGAATCAATTTCATCAAAGAATACGACACATGGAGCTGATTGACGTGCTCTTTTGAAAATCTCTCTAATTCCTCTTTCTGATTCCCCAACCCATTTTGATAAAAGTTCAGGCCCTCTTACTGATACAAAATTTGCTTCACTTTGTGTTGCAACTGCTTTTGCAAGTAATGTTTTTCCTGTACCGCTTGGACCATGAAGTAGTATTCCTCTTGGCATTTTATGCCCTAATTTATCATACAGTCCTGGATATTTCATTGGCCATTCAACTGCCTCTTGCAATTCTCGTTTGACATCGTCTAAACCTCCAACATCTTCCCACTTTACATCTGGATTCTCAATGAAAACTTCTCTCATTCCAGACGGAGTTACTTCAATCAATGCTTTCTGGAAATCTTCATGATTGACAATCAGTTTATCCAAAGTTTCAGGAGGAAGTTTTTCTTCTTCCAAATTTAGAACAGGTAATAATCTTCTCAAGCACTTCATTGCAGCTTCTTTACAAAGATATTCCAAGTCCGCACCAACATATCCATGGCTAACTGCTGAAATCTTTTCAATGTCCACATCATCGGATAATGGCATATTTCTACTGTGGATTGAAAGTATGTCTTTTCTCCCTTTCTTATCTGGCACTTTAATCTCTATTTCCCTATCAAATCTTCCAGGCCTTCTAAGCGCGGGGTCTATGGCATTTGGTCTATTTGTTGCAGCAATTACAATTACTTTTCCTCTAGCTTCTAATCCATCCATTAATGACAACATTTGTGATACTACTCTTCTTTCTACTTCCCCTGTTACTTCCTCTCTTTTTGGCGCAATAGAATCAATTTCATCTACAAAAATAATTGATGGAGCTTTTTCTCTAGCTTCTTTGAAAATTTCTCTTAATCTTGCTTCACTTTCACCATAAAACTTACTCATAATTTCTGGACCAGATATGCTGATAAAATGAGCCTGACTTTCATTTGCAACTGCTTTTGCAAGTAATGTTTTTCCTGTACCAGGGGGTCCATACAGTAAAACACCTTTTGGTGCCTCAATGCCTAATTTTTCAAAAATTTCTGGATGTCTTAATGGAAGCTCAATCATTTCTCTGACTTTCTTAATCTCATTTGATATTCCGCCAATGTCTTCATAGGTTACTTGTGGAACTCCACGTAACGTCTCACCTTTTTCTGCAATGTGGAAAACCGTTTTTTGAGTAATCAACACCGCATCCGCAGATGGCGTTACTCCTATTACTTGAAAAGTTAGGCGTCCACCAAAATATGGAACCATCACATTATCGCCTTTAATCAAAGGAACACTTTCTAAAGCATCTGCAAGGTATCTTTCATCAATTGGAGGAATTGCCTCTAATGGTGCAACAACTACTTTTTCTGCAGCAACTGCTTTTATTTTTCTAACCGAAATTGTATCACCAATCGCAATTCCTGAATTATTTCTTCCTAATCCATCAATTCTGATAATTCCTTTTCCTTCATCAGATGGATACAGAGGAAGACATTTTGCAACCGTTCTTCTCTTACCCTTAATTTCAATAACGTCTCCTGTAGATGCATTTAATGTGTCCATAGAATCATAGTCAATTCTTGCTACTCCTCTTCCAACATCTCTTGTATATGCTTCAAGAACTTTGAGAGAAAGAGCATTTTGACTCATGAATAAAACCCCTCACTCTAATTTTTATACCTTTGTGGTGATTTCTTAAAATTACAAATAATACCACAAGCTTAAAATCCTCTTTACGTAGGAAACGATCAACTTGGGTAAGAGACCATTAGTACGAAGACGTGGCCGTGGAGGACATCAATTTAGATCTACATCTACCGGTAAAGTAGGCTCAAAAGCAAATTATCCTCGTTTTCCACTAGCGGAGCAACATGAAGGCGAAATTATCGATCTAGTTCATGAACGTGGTAGAGAAGCACCATTGGCAAAAATCCGATTTGAGAATGGTTCTATTTCGTTTGTTCCAGCAATACTTGGAGCTAAAGTAGGTGAAGTTTTACAATTTGGATTAAAATCAAAAATAGAAAATGGAAATGTAATCAGTATTCAAAATATTCCTGATGGAACCGTTGTATGTAATATTGAAAAACACTTTGGGGATGGTGGTGCTATAGTTAAATCTGCAGGTACCAACGCTACTGTTTTTTCTCATGGTGATGATGGCGTTACTGTCAAATTACCTTCTGGCAAATTTGCTACATTAAACCCAAAAAATAGAGCAATGATTGGTACACTTGCTGGTGGTGGAGCTACTGAGCGATTCTTTATGAGTGCAGGTAATAAATGGCGTAGCTTTAGAGCTAAAGGAAAGAAATATCCAATTGTCAGAGGCGTTGCTCAGGCAGCTTATGTTCACCCACACGGAGGTGGTCGTCATCAACACGTTGGACAAAGTTCAACAGTATCTAGAGATACACCCCCTGGTGCAAAAGTAGGTAGTATTGCTGCTAGAAAAACTGGTAGAGCTAGAATTAAAGAAAGAAAGTAGTTTTCTAGCCTAAAATTGATTAATGCCTTTTAGAAAATTAATTTTAATGTCTAAACAGCGCATTAGACTTTTTGTGACTGGTAAAGTACAAGGTGTTTTTTTCCGTCAGACACTAAAAGTAATGGCTAAGAAAAATAATATTTTTGGGTGGGTTAAAAACCTCAAAGATGGCCGTGTTGAAGCTGTTTTAGAAGGTGATGAAGACGAAATTAACATACTTGTTGAATGGGCTCATAAAGGACCAGCTAATGCACGAGTTGAGAAAATAGATATACATAATGAAAAATTCATTAACGAATTTTCGGCATTTGATGTTTTATATTAATGAATTTCTTCAAATGCATCTTTTTTTGCTTGATTAAACTCTGAAATTTTTTGTTCTTTTCTGATCTGTATTGGTTTCTTTCTACTTTTCTGAATTTTAAGTATTGTTCTATCTCTTCTAGGTTCTAGATCTGTAAACCATCTAAATTCCATTGATTTACCAAAAACAATTCCATGCATTTTCACATCTTCTACTATTTTATCATCTAACAAGAAACAAAATTCTCCAACTGTATTGAAAAGTGGCAACACTGAATCTGTTTCTTAAGATCCTCGTAACTTCTTTTGTTTTCAAATGAAATCGTTCAAGACTGTAAATTTGATTTTGATTATAAATGGTAGTAGATCTGTTGGTTCCAATCTAGACGAATAGCCCCATTTCAAGGCATACAAGATCCGCCACGTTGACGAGGAAGCGTGGATGCCCTACCTTAGGATTGCTCCCTCCCGGACCTCATCCCTTTCGATAGTTCGGTCTTAGAAATTATTCCTTCGAATAGTTCTAGTCCTGCAACCACCCGCCTCGGCGTGATTTCATTTCCGCACGCCAAGCGGGAATTACCCATCTAGAGATTTACCCAACAGTTGCTGATCTCTGCATATAGCCGGTTTCAGAATAGGGCACGGCTGGCACCCTGATCTTACCTACTACCATTTTTCTTTAGAAAGTATTGTTATATTTGCATTAGGTTTGATTTTCTTTTAGTTTTAAAATCATACCGCAAACTGAGCATACATTTCCGGTACATTCGTTCCTACATATTTCACATATTGTTTTTTGTTTGGAATTTGAATTTTTTACAATTTGAGATACTTTTAGAATCGATTGATACAAGTTGTTTTTGATTCCACTATGTTGATTTTCTAATGAATTTAGAAATTCACGAATTTCTGTTCTTATTCCTTCATTCATGTGTGGACAAGGCTCAGATTGAAATGGTATATCATTTGTAAATGCATAAAATACTATCTCAGATTCATATATCTCACAAAATGGTTTTATCTTTCTTAAAGAATTTAAAGATGTATCAGGATCCATCCACCCAATTTTTGTTGTATCTCCTGAAAGCATGTTTATCACAAATGTTTGCAATGTATCGTCTAAATTGTGGCCTGTTGCAATTACATCTGCTCCAATATTTTTTGCTGCAAAGTCAATTGCCCTTCTTCTTAGTGTGCCGCAAATTGAACATGATGAAGTTTTTTTATTATCTCTTAACTCTAATGCTTCATCAAGTGTCAATTCAAACAAATCTTTGTAGGCGTAAACTTTATGCTCTACATTTAATTCATTACAAAACTTTTCAACAATTTCTAGCGCTTCATTTCGATATCCTGGAATACCTTCATCTATTGTGATTGCTTTAATTTTAAAATTATGAGTTGATGCCATTTCATTAATGATTTTTAGTAATGCTAAGGAATCTTTTCCACCAGATACTGCAACTGCAACCAATTCATTATGTTGAATCATATTATATTTTGAGATAGTTTTAGCAGTTTTTCTTACTACTGAATTTGAGAAACATTTTGAGCATAATTTCTCGCCTGAATATTTTCTTGTATACACTGCAAGATTTTCACATCTATCACACTTCATAAATTCAGGTATTTTTTTTCATTAATGATTCTTTAGGTATTTTCTATATTGTAAACCATCCTGATTTCAAATATGACAGTGCAATATTTAGGCCAAACAAGGCAAAAGTACATGCGTAAATCCCCCACATTACAATATTGATTGTTTTGTCTGAAGCTCTTTTATCAATAATTGTATGAATGAATTTTCCACCATCTAGTATTGGTAAAGGAAGCATGTTGATTATTCCTATAAAAAATGAAATCATCCATAACCATAGTAAAAACATTGAAACATTTGGATCATTCCATTCAATGAAATTCATCACAGGTTTGTATGCAAAAGAATTGTCTCTCATTATCCCTATCAATCCTCTTTCAGGATCTTCAGGAGATGGCATTACTTCTAGACCAAATTCTAATGTTTGACCATCTCTAAGTACAGTAACACTTGCCGTTTCTCCAGGTTTCAAGCTGGGAAAATCAGCAGGACTGTAAATTGGCATATCGTTAATTGAAGTAATTATGTCATTTGCAAGTAATCCTGCTTGTTCGGCTCCCGAATTTTCTATGATTGATAATATCAAAACTCCCTGAGGCAATTCATAGAATACACTTAGGAGAGGTTCAGGTAATACCATTGCAAAAAATGGATTTGTTAATAGAATGGCACCCAAAACAAATGCAAAAATTACATTTGATGTTGCTCCTGCACCAATTACTCTTAATTTCGAAATCTTTTTGGCTTTTCCAAATTCTTCTTCATCTGGCTCTACAAAACCTGCAAACATTGCAATAAATATAGCAAAGCCGCCTGTCTTGATCTTTATTTTTTCCAGGGCTGCTACAATTCCATGTGCTCCTTCATGAACAATTAGTACTATTGGAATTGAAAGTAAAAAATATGCAATTGATGACGCAGAAGTCAATGTAACTCCTGGGATGAGTACAGTTAACTCTTGAAAATCAGTCTGTGCTACAAAAAAGTTTGAGACATTATTTAACAAAAACCAAAAAGCAAAACCCATCATTATGAAACCTGCAATTACACTTGTATCTGCAAAAACCCTGATACCCCTTTTTGTTCTTCCTAGAATTTTTAACAGAGCTGAATTAACTCCCTTATTTTTGTATACAAGGCTGTAAGATTTTATCTCAAAACCATATCTCTCTAATCTCAGAGTCTTTGCAATCACAACTATTACTACCCAAGCTATTAAGACATAGATAATCGAATTTTGAGTAATAAAATCAAGTTCCAAGCTGATTGCTAATTTTTTAAGGTACAGACATTTATCGGTTACTATGAAACCAGTGATAATTATCTCAACATATCCTAACAAAAAATCAATTTCAAAAATCGCACATGATCTAATAAAAAGTAAGACAATAGCATGTGTTAATATCTCAAAAATATCTTCAATTTATTCCTGGAATGATAAAATAGAAAATACATCAGAATATCTTGCGATATTCAAAACTATCTCAAAAAACAAAACTCTTCTAAAAAAGCAAATTAAAGAAACCCATCCATATGATGTTCCTGAAATTGCCGAAGTTGATATTACTTCTATAAACAAACCTTATCTAGACTGGTTAATAGAATCCACAAACTAGGATTCTATAGAATATCGTAATAATGAAACTATTCCGCCTAAACCAGTAACTCTTAGACCAATATCTGTGGATGAATCAACACTGTAAATTTTTACTCCTTTACTCTCAACATCATTTAGTAAGTCAATAATCTGCTGTTCATCATTATCCTGAATAGCTTTATCTGAAAATACCAGAGACTCAACTGCTCCCATCTGGTTTGCATTAAAAGTTTCATTATACCCCATTGTAAATTTCTGACTCTTTTTATTTGCTAGAACCATTATTTCATCTATGATTGATGCAGCTTTTGCTAATTTACTATCTGACATTATCGCATGCATTGTTTGAGATTTTGTAAATGTGTAAATTCCATCTTCTCCTCCAGAATCAATTCCTTCTACAACTTGAATCTTATATTTTTGTGATTTCTCAAGAAAATTTGTAAATCTTTTTTTTGTTTCACCAGGACCGAAAATCACTATTGTGTCTCCTTCTTTGAAAATTGATGATATTGCTAGTTGTATCTGCTCAAAAAATTTCTCAACATTAAAACTAGTCTTGTATCTTTTTCCACCAGAACCAGAATAAATGTTTGGCATAAATTCTATATGCGTTCCTCGTAATCTTGCAATTCCACAATCAGCAATATCAATTGCTACTAGAATGAAATTGACTTGGTTGTTAGATGACTCCAAAAGTTTCTTTTCTATTGGTAACCATTTCTTCTTTAAAATTGTAATTCCATCATTTAGTTTTAGAATAAACGAGTGATGTGATCCATGCGGTACTGATTCATTACTTGATTCAGAAATTGTCCCACTAACTCTTAATCTGTCTAATACACCATCTAATGAAATTTTTTCCACTGTCAATGCAATTCTTATCTTAATTCTCTCACCTTTGTCAGGTCTTGAATAGTCCTTATCTTGTTTTAGTACCCTTGTTGTATCGCCAATTACTTTGTCATTTTCTTTGATTATGCGACGTAAATTCAAGAGATCTTCAGAATCCTCTGGAATGACAGAAATTGAATTATCATCTATGACCTTTGTAATCATAATAACACTAAATTCCACAGTAAGAAAAGAGTTTAGCTTGTAGTTTCTGTAGTCTTTGTTTCCTCAGATTTTTTCTTTAGATAGCTTTCAACCCAATCTAAAGTAAGAACGCCTGACTCTGAGAGATTTGTAAGAGAGTTTGCAGATGCCTCTCCAGTAACTTTCCCATTATTTCTTCTAATTTGACGCCATTTTAGTGATGTATTTCCACTTTTTGAATTATAAATTATTCCAAGAACATCTCTTGCATTAACAAACGTAATGTCTCTAATCTTTTTCAAAGTCACTTTATCAGCCGCTTCTACATATATCGCACCTAGACTATCATCTCTTTCTGCAAACACTTCAGAATCTTCTAAATAACTTCGTGGTGCATAAGATTTACACGTACTTGAAATGATGAATCTTCTAAAACTTTCCAATGAAGCTGGAGTGTCAATTGTGACCATTTTGAATGATTAAACTAATAGCCATTTATCAAGCTTCTTGAAAGACTCAATAGGAATTTGGCTCAAATATGACTTGTGGGCAGTGATGAATCCATCCCTTTGATTGATGATGAAGATCTTGAGTTCTGAGCCTACCTTAGGATTTTAATGGATGATTTCCATTGAAAAGCTATGAAATCACTCACAGAATATCTGACATTTGAAGTTAAAACACGAAGAGCCTTTGTAAATATCACTGAACATGTAAGTAACTTAGTTGCAAAAAGTAAAGTCCAAGAGGGTCTTTGCCTTGTAAATGCAATGCATATCACTGCTAGTGTTTTCATAAATGACAATGAAGGCGGTTTGCTTCATGACTATGAAAAATGGTTAGAAAGATTGGCACCACATGAACCAACTATTCAGTATGAGCACAATAAAACTGGTGAGGACAATGCAGATGCTCATCTAAAACGACAAGTTATGGGAAGAGAAGTAGTTATTGCAATAACAAATGGTAAATTAGATTTTGGACCATGGGAAGAAATTTTCTACGGAGAATTTGATGGGAAAAGACCAAAAAGAGTTTTAGTTAAAATAATTGGAGAATAATCATCCAAAGTCGGCATCACGTTTTTGACTTTGTGATTCATTCTTTCTTGCAGAAGCTCTAAATTCTTCATCGTGATTTTGAGGCCCATGTCCACATTTTACACATGCAATCTTGAACCCATCATCATTTTTTTCATATGTTTCACAGCCACAAAAACATGCCATGATCGAACATGATTTCTGAGAAGATATATCTTTTGGGATGGTTATGCTGATTTACAACACTGACCCATTGGAATTTCATGATCATGTGGACATTTTCTTGGATGCTTTAACATTATACAAAGAGCATCCGTAAACTGTTTATTCATGTGATGCTCTATGCCACAAACCATTTCTTCATCTATCTCTACTTTTAATGCACTGTCCATGAGTACTTCCAATAATCTACTGTTTCTCATCATACTTGCACCTATTCGTTCACCATCTTCTGTAAGTTTAACTCCAGCTTTGTTGTAATTTACTAAATTTTTATTGTTTAATTTTTTCAACATCTGAACAACACTAGGCTGTCTAACATTGAGCATTTTTGCAATTGTACTAATCTTAACATCTTCTCCTTTTTCTTTTATGTGCCAAATTGCTTTTAGATACATTTCTACATGTTCTGCTTCAGCAGTTCCTACAAAGAGAGTTTCTTCATCTATTATGTCCATATTACGCCTTCTTTGAATCTTTTAATAAATATTCAAAGTATTGACGCGCAAATCCTGCTAATCCAGCATGATCTGCCCAAATTGCAACAACTTCTGAAGTGTTTACACCGCCAATTTCTGGACCTAATAAAATTACCACATATCTTTTGTCAGAAATTATTCCTCCTCCAAACAGGCCTTTTTTGATTGTCACAGTTGCAACTCTTTTAATCGCCTTAATCGATTCTTTATCCATTTTATCTGATGTGAGTATTGTAATATCGACTCCTTTATCATGTAATGATCTTAATTTTGGTAATGCCTGTTTTACTAGATCTACTCCAGCTTCAGGCAACGCAATCATTACTTCATTCCTACAGATCTCTACCATTTCTAAAATTTTTGTGGCGATATTTGCTGCACCAGAAAGTACCCATATATCTGGTCTCTCACTAGTTCCACTTTTTTCGTATAGTGGAACCAACTCATTTAAAATTATACTTTGATTAATCGAAAAATCGTTTTCCATTTTCTGTTTTGTAGTTTCCAATCCTGTAGATGGTGATTTTGCAAAATATTTTGTTGGTCTAGAATCATCGGAACCAATCCACCCCTTATCTTCAAGAGTTCCCAACACTTCATAAATTTTTGAGTATGGCACTCCTGATTTTTGGCTAATATCTGATGCAGTTAATTCTCCTGATTTAAGTAGGGTAGAAAATGTTCTGATCTCATAACTTGTTAGGCCAATTTTTTCTAAGGCTTTTCTTGTATTGTCAGATATACTCATATGCGATCTAGTCGATCCGTTTTGGTATTTAAATCAGATATGCATGATTACTAAATTCCACCCTAGGCAGAGTATGAAATGCATTATATACCATCTCAGAAAAATGACCATTGTAGGTATGGCACTAATTCAAATATCAAACCAATCAAGCAAAAATTTAGGAAAAAAGTCCACAATTAGGTTCACTCAAAGTATCTGTCCTGACTGTAACATGATTTTGGATGCAGAAGTCTTTGAAAGGGATAACAAGGTCTTCATGTCTAAAGTATGTCCAACTCACGGTGAGTGTGAGGAGTTATACTTTGGTTCTTATGAGATGTATAAGAAATTCAGTACATACTGGATGGACGGTAAAGGTGCTCATTCTCCAAATGTAATGATTGACAAATGTTCATGTCCAAACAACTGTGGATTGTGTTCAAATCACCTATCTCACAGTGGGCTAGCTAACATGATCGTAACTAATAGGTGTGATTTAACGTGCTGGTATTGCTTTTTCTATGTAAAGAAAGGTCTTGAAGGCGCTTACATGTATGAGCCAGATCATACTCAAGTCAGAGCAATGATGAAAACGCTGAGAGCTGAGAGACCAATTCCAGGAAACTCTATGCAGATTACTGGTGGTGAACCAATGCTGAGAGAGGACATTGCTGATGTTATTAAAATAATGAAAGAAGAGGGCGTAGACCACATTCAAATGAACACCAATGGAATCAGACATGCAATGGATCCAGAGGCTGCAAGAGAAGTAAGATTAGCAGGATGTAACAATTTGTATCTATCTTTTGATGGTGTAACTGCAAGAACCAATCCCAAGAATCATTGGGAGATTCCGTATGCGCTTGATAGTTGCAGAAAAACTGGAACTACTGTAGTGTTTGTTCCGACAGTAATCAAATCAATTAATGATCATGAGCTGGGTGGAATTATCAGATATGCCCAAAAGAATATGGATGTAGTTCACGCTGTAAACTTTCAACCAGTATCATTAACCGGAAGAATGGGTAAAGGAGAACGTGAAAAATATAGAATCACAGTTCCTGATTGTGTTCAAAGAATTGAAGAGCAAACAAACGGTGAAGTGACAGTTGATGACTGGTTCCCAGTCCCAAGTTGTATGCCATTGACAAATGTAATTGAAGCATTTTCAAGCAAACCTAAATACGAATTATCAATTCACTTTGCTTGTGGTGCGGGAACATACATCTTTGAAGATGCAGATACAAAGAAGTTTGTTCCATTAACAAAATTCTGTGACATTCAAGGAATGTTAGAATTGTTTGAAGACAAAGCAGAAGAGATTCGTTCTGGTAAAAACAAGTATTTTACAATGCTTGAAGTTGTAAGAAAACTCAAGGGTTTTGTTGATACAAAGAAACAACCAGCAGGATTAGATCTGGCTAAGATGTTTGGAAATATTCTCATGAAGAGATCGTTTGATTCAGTTGGTTCATGGCATGTAAAAGGACTGTTCCTTGGCATGATGCATTTTCAAGACAAATACAACGAAGACTTGGAAAGGCTACAAAGATGTGATATTCATTATCTTACCCCAGATCTCAGGATAGTTCCGTTTTGTGCATTTAATGTAATTCCAGAATGGTATAGAGATAGAATCCAGAAGAAATATTCTATTACTGTAGAGGAATGGGAAGAACGAGAAGGCGTTAAATTGGAAGATGGTCTTTACAGAGGTCTTATGAGACGTGGAGCAGGCGATGAACTTGCTGCTGGTTGTGCAAAGAGCCAGATGTTCCATGATGCATCTCAAGCCACTATGTAAGAAAAACAATTAGTATAAAATTCTCTTTTCATATTTCATTGTTAAATTTACAAAATTTTTAATTATTTTTTGTCTTAACTATTGTTTCTATTTTTGATACTTTGTATTATTTAGATCAAATTGATTTTTCTTGTTTTTTGTACAGATTTGATGAATAAAACCTGAATTCTATAAATTAAAATTTTATTTTGATTGATAAATATAATATATTGACATAAGTAAATTGTGAAATTAATTTGAAAAATATGGCAAAAAGGATTATTGTAATAATCCCTGCTCGAAATGAAACTAAGTTTATAGGCAATACATTAGATGCTCTAAAAAAACAAATTCATTCACCTCATAGAACAATTCTTGTTAATGATGGTTCTACTGATGATACTTCTGAAGTTGCAAAAAAATTTCATGCAGAAGTTTTTGATCTAGATGATAGAGGATTCAGAGCAACAGGAGAACCAGTACTTGCAAATGTAATAAACAAAGGATTAGACAATATTTCTGAAAATGAATGTGAATACATCATGATACTTGGTGCCGATCATGTAATTCCTCCTAATTACATATCAGAAATTATTGCAATAATGGAAAAAGATAACCTGTTAGTTATTGCATCTGGTGTGATCAAAGACGAGTTTCAAAATAATAATTCTCCTCGAGGCTCAGGCAGAATAATAAAATATGATTTTTGGAAGAAATTAGGCTTGAGATATCCGTCATGGTATGGTTTTGAAACTTACATTGTTTACAAAGCATTAGTTAATTGTTACAAAGTTCAAGTTGTGAAAGAAATGGTTGGTTGGTCACAAAGACCTACGGGAGCAACTACTAACTACAAAAGCTATGGCAAAGCAATGAGAGCATTAGGATATCATCCTGTTTATGCATTAGGTAGGATCATTTTAACATTCAAACGTACAGTAAATGGAGCAATAAACATGGCATTAGGTTATTTTGATTTGTCTGTAAAAAAATATGATCTTGCTCCAGATGTACATAAACTTCAATCAAAACAACTGAGAAAAAAATTATCTCTGTAATTGGTTGATCAGGTAACTAAAACTTGATTCTAAAAATTACTGTTTGATTTTTTTTCAATTTCATTTAAAAATTCTCTATATTTTTGAATTTCTTCTTTTGAAGCTTTTTCTTCTATGATATCAATCATCATTCTAAAATTCCTTGCCATAAATGGATTGTTTAGAAGAGATTGTTCGTTCTCAATTTTTATCTGTGTCTTTCTGTGCCACGCTCCTACTATAATTGAAATTGGTACATAAATTGCTACAAATAATACAATAAACATCCACAGATCTGTAAACATTTCATTTAAAAATTCAACCCTTTCTATTAGTAACCTGTGAAAAATTAATATGAAATTTGAGAATGACAATAAAAATATTAAATATACACTATGACCTAATCTAAAATCAAACCAACGTCTTCTAATCCAATTTGAATTCATTTTACTTTAGCTTAATCCCTCTAGTTATTAACATTAATCCATCTTCCAATCAATAACACTTGAAAATTCAGTTTCTATAATCAATAAGATGATAATGCAATTACTTTACAATTATGTTTACTTGTGGAATTTAATACTGTTAACGTTTCATCCCTGTTGTCAGATATACTTAGTGAAATTATTAGTGTAAGACATGATATTCAAGAAAGATCATATTCGGTTGATTTTAAATATAGTTCTAAAGATCTCATCTTTAAATGGAGAATAACAATATTCAAGATAATTCCTCGTTGAGGACTGTTGAATGGAAAAACAACAAAGTGATCATGATTGATCAAACCAAGCTACCTAATGAACTTATTTTTGTAGAATATGACAATTTTAATCAAATAGCTGATGCCATCAAAACTCTTGTAGTGCGCGGGGCTCCTGCAATTGGAGTATCTGGAGCGTTTGGATTAGCATTGGCAGCATTACAAAGCAAAGCAACTGAAAAAGATCAATTATTATCAGACTTAGAAACTGCTAGAAAAATCTTGTTTGCAACTAGACCAACTGCTGTAAACTTGGGCTGGGGATTAGAGAAAATCATGCGTGTTGCAAAATCTGGAAACTCTGTCGAGCAGATTAAAGAATTAGTTATTTCTGAAGCTAAAAAGATGGCCGAAGAAGACATTGAAATAAACAAAACAATTGGGAAGAATGGTTCTATCCTTTTTGATAATAATGATGTCATAATGACACACTGTAATGCTGGTGCACTAGCTACGGTTGCATATGGAACTGCATTAGGTGTAATTAGAGCAACTAGAGAGAGTGGAAAAAACGTTAAAGTGATAGCAACTGAGACAAGACCAATACAACAAGGTTCAAGACTAACCGCTTTTGAGCTTAAACATGATGGATTTGATGTTAGTCTAATTCCAGATACTGCTGTAGGGTATTCTATGGCAAATGGCTTAGTGAACAAAGTTGTAGTTGGCGCTGATAGAATTGTCAAAACTGGTCATGTTTTTAACAAAATTGGAACCTATCAGGTAGCAACCATGGCAAAACAACATGGAATTCCATTTTATGTTGCAGCACCATTATCTACCATTGATTTGGAAACCAAAGTAGAAGATGTCATAATTGAGATGCGTAAAGGTAGTGAAGTCACAGGAATAGGCGACAAAAAAACTGCGCCTGATGATATTACTGTGATTAACCCTGCTTTTGACATGACCCCGCCTGAATTAATTTCTGGAATTATAACAGAAAAAGGAGTGGTTAGAGCTCCCTATGAAGAATCTATACCAAAATTATTTCAATCTCGCAATTCGTAGTTTCAATGTCAATCTATGAAATATTTGATAAAATTTTAATACATATAGCAGTGGGATGAGAATAGACAAATCAGAGATCTATCAGCTTCAATTTTTTTCATAATCTTCATTAAGATTATGAGATCTTCTGCATTGTAACGTAATCTTACTTTTTATATCCAATTCTGCTTTGATAATTGGATTGAAGATTATAATAAAAAATGGTGAATCAATAACATTGTATCATGATTCTAGTGATGTATCTGTTCTCCCAAAAAGCAAACTAGTTAGAACGTTTAATGAGGATGGTTCTCTTATTGAAGAATTCAGACTTCTTGACAAACAAATTGCTTTAAATGATGATTTTGATAACGATCAAACTGAAATTGTCGTAACTTTGAATGTTGAAAGAAAGTAAGAGTCATCTAATTTCCACCAATGTTTCTATTTTATCTTAACTTGCAAAAGAAACATCAAAAAAGTTATTTTTTAAATTCCATTCATAACAGGTTTTATCGGTATCACTGGATTTAAAAAATGTCATGAAATTAAAAAGCCATTGAAGTTTCAGCATTCGTCAATTTACATAATCTATATCATGATTATGAATCAATAAGAAAATTCTTTTATCGTTTCTAGAGTGCGTATACACGGTATTTTAGGATTATTTTAAATGGCCCTGTTAAGCCTCATAGACTACAGAACCTTTTAAATCCTACATGCTTGAAAACATACTGCCATATATCTTACAAACTTAGTTCTGCTAATTTTAATGACATATTACTTCAGGTTAATATCATTTTTTATTTTTAGACCTATTTCTAATGACGAAACTGGATTTGTTTGCCACTTGTAATCTTCATTAGGCTTATGAGTAAAAGACAAGTTTGTCTGTGAAAGGAATTGTAAAATTATACAATAAAATTATCTGGGGACGATGGGATTTGAACCCATGATCTCCAGCACCCGAGGCTGGCAGTATACCAAGCTAACCTACGTCCCCATTAGGTTGAAAATAAAAACATAATTTAACTTCATAATTTCCATTGATTCTGAATAAATCCACAAGTAATCATACAAATTTGATATTTATTTTTTTACACGAATAAATATTTGCTAAATCTTTGATAACCATGACAAAAAATCTTAGTTATGCTGATGCTGGCGCTGATTGTGATTGGTCTGCAACTGTAGATACTAAGAAGATTTAATGGTCAAAGCCACAGAATACGTCAAAGAATTTCATAAAGAACTGCAAATTACACACAAACTTATTGAAAAAATCAAATCTCTAATAAAAGACGTGTAGATGAATTTTTCTATTTTTCCTCTAAATTAAGTATCATCATAACATTTGAATCTGAATTCTATTGTACTACAACCGGTTAGATTCAAACTATCTTTGTTGGAGATTTGAACTAATCCAAAATCTATAGTTTATAAGAAATTTAGTAAAATTGATCAATTTGTGGCAGAAAATCAATTGGAATTATCTAATTATTTGATAAAAATCAAATGGTTAATTCAAGCTAATTAATAGAAAGTTTTTATTGTTTTTCAAACTGCACCATACAGTATGACTGTTGTCTCTGCACAAGCAATTGAGGATTCCTTAAAACAATGCATGGATCCTGAAGTTCCTTTAAACATCGTAGAAATGGGATTGATCTATGGAATTGATGTTGCAGAAAACAACGATGTTAATATTAAAATGACAATGACTACTCAAGGCTGTCCACTTCATGAAACTCTGGTACAAGATGCAACAAGATATGCTAAAAAGGTTCCAGGAGTAAATAATGTCAAGATAGACATTGTATGGGAACCTGCCTGGTCAATGGATAAAATGACTGAAGAAGGAAAATTAAAATTAAAAAATATGAGTGTTGCTATGAATACTCCTGCACCAATTAATTATGAAACTGCATTTCCTCAAGGTGTTGGAAAACTAATACAACAAGAAGACGGTTCTATGGTCTTGGCAAACGAACATGAACAAGGATTTATGGTAAATCAAGCAATCGTAGATTTTTGGAAATCCTGTAATGGACAACGCAAAGTTACAGAATTAGTAGAAGTCTTCGCACAACAAACAGGTCTTCAAAGAAACCAAGTAGAAAAAGAAGTCATGCAATTATTACAACAATTACGTGAGGGTGGATTAATTGCAATTGCAGGTCAGCCTGACACCCCAAACGTTGAATTTAAAAAATAATTCTAAAAAATGTAGTTTGAATTTGCACCATCAAAGTTTATTGTAACGCCTGATAGATATTTTATTTTATTTTCAATTATGGCCTTGACAAAATTCCCGATCTCTTCAGGATTTCCTAGTCTTTTCATAGGTAAAGATTTTTCAAATTCTTTTACATTTTCGATTAGTTCTTGAGTTCTATCCGTGTTAATTGGACCTGGAGCAATGTTGATACAACTAATATTTTTTTGAGCGTATTCTTTACTTAATACTTTGAAAACTTCACTAAATGCTGCACGATATGCAGAAGATATAATCAATTTTGAATTTGGTTCTTTGATTACACTAGAACTGATCAAAAAGATATATCCATTATCATTGATCTTGATATTCTGTAAAATAGTACAAAATCCTAAGAATAGTTGGTTGTGATATAGATTCCAATCCTCTTCTGTTATTGCTGAAAATGGTTTTGGAGCAGGGCCTCCCGTATTGATAACAAGAATGTCTGTCTGTGTGTTTTTTTCTAAAAATTTTCTCACACTATTCAAATTTGATGTGTCAATATCATTCTTAGATGCTGCAAAAACATCAATTTCTACTGACTTGAGAGAATCTGAAATTGCTTTTCCTATTCCCCTTGAACCGCCAAGAACAATTGCTCTAGTCATACCTTTCTCAATGATCTTGATAATTAAATTTCTTTAGTAAACAAAATAGTTCTAATTAAATTTCAAATCTTACTCTAATTGTATTGAAAACCCTTCAAAAATCACTCCAGAAAATCTCTCCACAGACTAATTTGCTGACAAAATCTAAAATAAATTAATAAGATCACTTGTAGAATTGTCTATGCTGTAAATGCTTAAAATTATAATCATTGCACTGATGATTGTCTCTGGACTGTCGATTTATGGGAATCTTAATCTCTTAGCAAATAATGCCAATTTACAAGAGCAAGCAAGTGAGGCTCATTCAAAGAATATAGAATTGTCAAATCAAATCTCTTCCCTAGCATCAAAGATAAGCAGTCTCGAAGACAAACTGTCAGAACCAATCAAAGTAACTCAGTCCGAATCAAGTCCAAAGAGCGTCAATGATAAGTCTCATACACTGTCAATCGCTGCAGCAGCTGTAAGACCCATTCTAATAAGAGATGAGTTTTTTCAAAACGTCCAATATGACGGAACTATGATGACTATACAGGTATCCACTCATGAAGGCACTGGATTGGTTCTGGTAAACACGGCAATTCCAACCGGAGTAGATTTTCAGAGCTCCGCAAGGACTGCAGCAGAAGTAGCAGAAAAATATATCGGGATCGACCTTTCTGATACTGACATCATTTTTTCCATAACTGCTGATGAGGATGAGCACCTGCAGGCAGTTGATGGGCAGAGTGCAGGCGCTGCAATGACCGTGCTTTTGATCTCCAGTCTTCAGAACAAAAAATTGAACGATGATGTTATCATGACAGGCACAATAAATCTTGATATGAGCATAGGGATGGTTGGCGGAATACGTGAAAAGTCTGATGCTGCTGGACAATATGGTGCCAGTATATTCCTTGTTCCAAATAAGCAGGGGGTAATCTTTGTAGAAGAATGCAATGAAAGTAAAACAGGCAACTTCATCTACAAGTCATGCTCTTCTGAACAAAAGCCACTGTCTCCAATCACAGAAAAACAATATGGGATGAAGACGATTGAAGTAAGCAATATCGAAGACGCTCTGCTTTATTTTCAATAAAACCACATTTCATAATATCATCAAAATCTCTGATGGTATTCAGAGGCACTATTGAGATGTTTAGTGTGCTGATTTTGCGTCTTGTTTAATCTGAGTAAACCAACCGAACTCATCGTGACAAACACTATATTTTTTCACCAAATTGTTTGCATTAGTAATCTTGGGAGCTCAAACATTTTTTATGAAAATATATTGTTGATGGGTTTTCTATACAAGGAATATGTGGAGGTAAGATGCCTGTGAATTATCCGTACGGCCTATCACGTAATCCCTATCCTAGTAGTCCTACCCCGACTGAAAAAGACGCCCAAATTATGGGAGGAACCAGGCACATCCAGGCCAAGGAATCGATCTTAGAGTGCATAAAGGATCTGTACAGGCAATCAACCAACCGCCAATCCAACGAAAATGACTTTAGACTAATTACTGTAATACAAAATGTCGGATGTGGAAAAACTCACCTTGCCTTGCACATCAAGGGACTGAGAATGAGACAAAATATCGAAAGCACGTATGTAGATCTTGCAACAATCTCTCCTAAGACAAAGGAAAGCCTTTACGATGCAATAATAGCAGGATTCAACAAATCCACGTTTGATGATCTCAGAGAAAAATTCCTAAAGGAAATTTGTGACAAGGCAGACAAGGGTGACATGTTAGCAAAAAAAGCGTTAGGTTATAGGTTTGTAGACCGATTGTTGGGAACAACAATTCAGGATAAAACTGAAGACATCCTGAACAACAAAAAAATACTCTCCCATGATAACCTAAAAAAATACCTATCTACAAACTTCAACCCCCATGAAGCACTAGTCATTCAAAATATCATTGAAAAGATATTTGAACCAATATCAAACCTGGATGAATTTTTAGGACGCCTATCTGCTATTTCCAAATTTAGCCATAACCTTCTTGGCAAAATTACCGTCTATACATTTGATGAACTAGATGCAGATCCTGGTTCTGCCGAAATTGTAAAATCAATAATCAACAGGCACTTACCATCTTCTGTTGTCATGCTTATATCAACTCCACCCGAATACTCTGAAATAAAAGAAACCAATTTATCTTTATTTGACAGATTAGAAAAAGCAAACTATAAGATTGATCTGGCTGGTTCAAATTCAATAGATGAACTTTCTGAAATTGCAATAGAATACATCAAACAAAACAAAAAGAGCGACAGGTTCACCAAAAAACAGCAAAATGATTTGACAGGCAAAATCAGGGTACTTTGTGATGAATTCCCTGATTTCACAAATGTACGATCATTAATCAATATATTGTATCATGCTATGGAAAAATCCTATCAATTAAATCATGACGAAATCTCTGAAGAAGCACTTGATGAGACTCTCAAGAATGCATTCCCAGGATTAAAAGTACACGATAGCGTTCTCGATGTCCCAATAGGACAATTTTTGAAATTACGTCTAGAGTCAGTGGAAAATTTATCACAATCAAAGATTAAAGAAGCAATCTCAAACCTTGTTAATTTTGCACATGATACAGGAAAAATAACAAAACCTGAAAATTCAAAACGAATGCTTGATGCAATATATACTGATCAATATGGGACAAAGATAGGAATTGCTATTGTAATGGGTAAAGATCACAGTAAGAATTCCACATCTATTCAAAATGTTCTAAAAGCGTCTGCATTTGTAGATAAATTACTAATACTTACAAATACCAATGTTCCAAAAACTCCACAAGCTACCATCATTAATATTGATAAAATAAAAATGGTTGATTTGCTTTACTTTAGCAACAGATATTCTGATAACAAGATCCTAGAACCCGAAAATGAAAAAATCCATGCTTTAGCTAAGACGATCTCAATAATCTAAAATTATTTTTAATTAGAATATTTTTGTCACCTAGATTTCTCTAATTTCTGTAATTGTTCCTAACACCGAATCCATCTTGATGATTGCTTTTTTCTCTTCCCATCCAAGCGCAACATACCAATCACCTGAATCATTATGATATCTTGTCTCTAATGTCTTGATGTCTTCTGGTAACACATCATATTTTTTTGCAATTCCAGATACTGCAAGCGCAACTGCATCCTTTTCCTTTTCCAGCCTCCTTCTCATTAATCCTATTCCTGGACTCATGTAATGACTACATCGTGTCATCTAATATAGTTAATTCATAAAATTACCATTAATGTTAAATTTTTATAATTTGCCCAATTACAACATTTCAAATAGTCTATACATGACGAAATAACAAAATGAAGATAATTCAAAAATTATCTAATTCTACACTAGCTAAATCTAGCACACTTGTTTCACTAATATCAATTCTGGCAGTAATTGGCCCTGTCATAGTAGTTTCTGCAGGTTTTTGGGATGCCATATCTCATCTTCAAAAAGAACCTGAATTCTTTTGGAGTCCATCTCATATTGTAGTGTATACAGGAGTCTCTATGACTAGCTGTGCTGCAATCATAGGATGTTTGTTAATATTTAGAAAATCAGTTTATGGCTCTCTTAAAACTGGAATTAAACTTGTCATTATTGGTTCCGTTCTCCAAATTGTTTCAGGTTTTGGTGATTCATTATCACATGATGTATTTGGGATTGATGGATTGATCTCTTGGTCCCATCAACCATTAGAATTTGGACTAGTTCTTGCATCATTAGGAGGAGTATTGATATTAAAAAACAGAGAACATACTAAACTCAAAGTATTTCTCCCTTTTTCCATTATGTCATTTTTGTTTTTTACTACTTGGTTACTCTTTAATCTAGTTCTGATTTTTGGACATACCATCCAATGTATTCAAATCTATGAAATATTTTCTTCAGGTTGTTCTATATTGTAATTTTTTATTTTTATGTATGATATTATCATCATTCCAAGAGCTCCTGCTAAAAGCGTAATCCCTGCTGGCATCATTTTCTGTGAATTTGTATTTCCAAACTCTATTTGCAAATCAATAGGATTATTCGAAATGTTTGTAATTTTAACAGTATATGTGCCGTTTTCATTAAAATGAAAATACCCGACAGCCATTTTTGTATGGACTCTTTGTTCTTCAATTACATTATCGTTAGTATCTAATATCTGAACAAACATATCCTCTCCCGCAAATTCAGGCATGTATAATTTGTAATACCCTATACCTATACCTAAAAACTCTGATTTTGCTTCAATTGAATTTGATTGCTTTAATAGAATAGAATCATATGTTTTTTCAGTTTCATTAAAAACTACCGATATCCAAATCATCCCAATAATTATCAATACTAATGAAATCTTGAATGATGATATCTTCATTTCATGAAGTTGAGTAGTTATTTACTTTATAAGATAATCTAAAGGGCTCGGAGGGCTTCGATCCCTCGACCTAGCGGTTCGAAGCCGCTCGCACTATCCAGACTGTGCAACGAGTCCAAACAAGTAAGAATTTAACAGGCCTAAATATCTGTCTAGATACTTTGAAAGTATCAAAAAAAGTAATTGGTGTTGAATATGCAATTCGAGATATTGTTCTTGCTGCAAGAAAAGTAGAACAAAAAGGAATGCAAGTTGATTATCTCAACATTGGTGATCCTGTTCAATTTGGCTTTCAACCGCCTGAAAATGTAAAACAAGCTTTGATTACTGCAATCAACAGAGGTGAAAATTATTATTCCTCCTCTGAAGGTATTTTAGAGTTAAGACAAGAGATTGCTAAAAAAGAAAATGCAAAGGGTCTCTCAATTGATGCGGATGAAATTCTAATTACAAATGGTGTTTCTGAAGGACTTGATATGGTAATCTCCTCAATTGTAGAAGAAGGAGATGAAGTACTATTGCCTGGACCGTACTACCCACCATATGCTTCTTATGTTAGATTACATGGAGGCATTCCTGTAGAGTTTGCAGTTGACTTGGATAATTCAACACCAGATATTGAAGATATAAAATCTAAAATCACTTCAAAGACTGTTGCTATTTGTCTAATCAGTCCAAACAATCCTACAGGTGTAGTGTTTAATGAAAAATCCCTCAAAGAACTAGTAAACATCGCAAATCAACATAATCTATACATCATATGTGATGAAATCTATGATCAAATAATTTTTGATGAAAATTTTGTAGGGATTGGTAAGGTTGCAGGAGATTCACCTGTAATTGTTCTAAATGGATTCTCCAAAGTCCATTTAATGTCTGGTTGGAGAATTGGATATATTGCATTTAATCGATCACCACAGCTTGAAGCATTACGTGAACATCTTCCAAAACTGGCAAGAGTTAGAATCGCAACCAGCCTTCCAGTACAACATGCAGCTCTGGAATCTCTTCGCGGACCACAAGATTACATCAATGATTTTGTCTCTGAAATTAAAAAACATCGAGATCTGGTTGTAAGGCGACTTAATGAAATGCCTGGCCTTTCTTGCCCTAACCCAAAAGGTGCATTTTATGCATTTCCAAAAATTGAAGACAATCGATTTGGTACCGATAAGGAATTTGTTACAAAATTACTTGAAACAAAAGGAGTTCTGACTGTTCATGGTTCAGGTTTTGGCACGAAATATGGCAGTGGACATTTTAGACTGGTCTATCTTCCTGACCTGAAAGTTTTGGATTCAGCAATGAACAAAATTGAAGAATTTATGAGTCAGTAATTCCATACTGAAAATTTCTCAGGAATTATCTCTATAATACAATCTGTGTCATCTAGCAATTCTTTTGCAGATTTGTTATTCAGCGTATTAAAATATCGCAAAAGAATTTTTTTTGCTAATCTCTTTACCTTGTTGTTTTCTAAAACCAGACTTGCGTTTCCTTGAATCATGACCCCATAAATTTCTGGAGCATTAATTCCCACATCAACACAGCAAGAAACTCGTTTATTTTTCTTGATGTTTATTGCCTTTTGCGTTCTGGTGTTTGTTCCTATGTAAATTTTTTTTTTATTATATCTATACCAGACAGGAACAATGTGGAGCATTTTGTTTTCACTAATTGTTGCTAATCGTAATATTTTCTGAGATTTTAGAAATTCATCTCTGTTCATGCTTTCTAAATCCTAACGTAATCATAAAAATCCCAAAGATCAACATTGCCATTGAAACTTTTTCATTGGTAATCTCACCATTCACCAAAAATTCTTCAACAAAGTCTATACCCCATATCAATAATTGCTGAATCATTACTATCCCACCCATAACACAAAAAAGAACACCTATAGCTGTAAGCCAATTTCTACCACGTCTATAATATTCATAACTCATGTTAAGTGAAAAATAGGCTTAGATAATCTTGATTCCTGGATTCTTTAGCTTGTTTCTTATCATTGCATTGAGAAGTAATGGCGTTGACATTTCTGCAAGATATGACAATTCTATTGATCCCAAGTAAATTGATCTCAACCCTTTAATCTCACCAATCAGCTTATTTACTACCTGAACTGATTCATCATCATCTCCGCAGACAAAGATATCATAATCTAATTCCAGTGTTGGATTTACTAATTTTTTTTCAGAAATTACATGAAATGCTGAAACTAACTTTGATTTATTTTTCATATGATTTGCTACAAGCTTGTATGAAAACGGTTTATTCTCTTTAATTGAAACACATTCAAATCCTACATCTGTTTTTATCATTGGAACGATTGGTGACACTACAACACAACTGTCTTTGACTTTAGATAATATTTCAGAACACACAGAATCAATATTCTCATATGGGATTGATAAAATTAAAACATCACTTTCTTTTGCAACCGAAACGTTATCTTTTCCGGAAACTGATCCTTTAATTTCTCCAAATGCTTCTTTTGCTATATTGAAATATTCTGTTGCAGATTCAGATGCTCTTGCCGCATCTCTAGAGCCAACAATAACATCATGGTTTCGTGATAACCTTAAAGCAAAACCTTTCCCCATCCCTCCAGTTCCACCAATTATTCCAATCTTCATGATAACTGTCTGATAATCTTATTATTATCTCTATTTGAATTTCAATCAATTTGGGTCAGATTATTTTCCTTAGACATGGCCAAGCCAAAAATAATACTGAAAGAATCTTAGTTGGAAGAGCTGAAGGCATTCCATTAACTGAGATTGGGATTAAACAAGCAAAGCATACTGCTGAATTACTAGAACACATGAACATCTCTGCAATCTATTCTAGTCCAATCCAAAGAGCAAAGCATACTGCAGAGATTGTTGCAGAACACAATTCACTTAATGTTACAATTGATGAACGTCTAATTGAGCTTGATATGGGTAAATTCACTGGTATTCCGTATGATGAAATTTTTACTAGTCATGGAAACGTCTTTATGAAATTCTATAATAGTGAATTAGAAATTGCCCATAATGGGGTAGAAACTTTCACCGAAGTAAAAAAACGAGTTTTAGGGATAGTTGATCATGTAATTGAAAAACATCCTGATGAAAATGTGGTACTTGTTACTCATATGGATCCTATCAAAGCCATGTTATCCACTATAATTGATCTTTCTCCTACCAATTTGTTTGAATTAATCATTGCAAATGCATCTCTTAACATTTTTAGAGAAAAAGAGAGAAAATTATCCCTTTCAGGGCTAAATGTGATGCACCCATCGCGATTCGATCAGGGTTAGTAATTAGTAATCTTGAAAACCCTTAAATAGAAATTATAGATGACGTCATTCAATCGCTAATGAAAAAGATGATTGTGTTATTCTTAGTATTGGCAGTTATGGTAATAGTTCCAGTTATAGAATCTGCATTTGCTGCAGGAGATGAACCTGGTCAATACCTTGATCGTAGAGTAATTATTTGGAACTTATTTTTCAAAATGATGACTATAGCATTTGTAGTTGGTGCCGTAGTATCTGGTACAATTATTTGGCAGTGTTGGAGATTTAGAGAATCAAATCCAAAAGCAAAACCAACTCCATATGAGGGGACGGACTGGTAAAATTGAGTGGACATTCTAGTTGGCCTGAATGGATATATGTTGGTGTTGTAATTGCATTAATGGTCTGGGTAGGAGCAGAAGCTTGGGAGGCAGAAAGACTTGTCGATCATGTTCCTGAAGATGCTGAAGTTATCAAGGTAACTGGGCAACAATGGTACTGGACTTTTGAGCATGAAGATGGTACTAAAGAACTAGGTGAATTACATGTAAAAGCTGGCAAGGCATACAAGTTTGAGATAGAATCTAAAGACGTTAACCATTCTTTTAACATTCATGATTATGTTGTTTTGATGGATGCAGTACCTGGTCGAGTTAATACTGTATGGTTTGCACCAACCGAAGTAGGACAACATGATATTCAATGCAGAGAGTATTGTGGATTAATTCACTATAACATGAGAGGAACATTATATGTGGAGGAACCATCATCTTGACAACGCTTTTATCACAATTACTCGGAGGAATTAACTAATGGTTCTGGAGTTACAAAAACCCCGCCCAATTTGGCAAATAATGTTCTCAACACATCATACTGATGTTGGATTACTTTATCTTATTTCATCCATAGGATTCTTGTTCTTAGGTGGTGCTTTGGCACTTGCAATTAGGGCAGAGTTGTTCCTTCCAGGAGCACAAATTATTAGTGATGCGATGACATTTAACAGAATTTTCACTGTTCATGGCACTACACTGATCTTTTTGTTTATCATTCCATTTGCATCTGCAGTTGGTAATTATTTTGTTCCAATCATGGTTAGATACAAAGACATGGCATATCCAAAACTTAATGCAATTGCGTTTTGGATGATCCCACCAGCAGGTGCACTTATCTGGTTAGGCTTTGCAGACTTTACATGGTATGCAACACCACCTTATTCTATCATTAGTGCTCCCGGTCCAGCTGCTGACATGTGGATTTTTGGACTAAAAATTTTGGGTATTTCATCAGTACTTGGAGCTATCAATTTTATTGTCACAATTCTCAAATGTAAGCATCCAGACATGTCAATCGGGCAAGTCCCACTTTTAGCGTGGTCATTCTTGTCCTCATCATTAATTATACTGGTTGCAATCCCAACATTTGCTGCTGCACTGTTGATGTTACTTACTGATAGACTTGGTGTTTCTGGATTCTTCAATCCTGCAATGGGAGGAGATCCGATTGCATATGCTCACTTGTTCTGGTTTACGTTCCATCCAGAAGTATACGTGTTAGTAATTCCTGCAATTGGAATGATGTATGAAATTATTCCAAGATTTTCAAGAAAACCGATTCACAGCTATCAATCTGGAATTTTTGCTTTCGTGTTACTCTCTATAGTCGGTTTCTCATCGTGGGCACATCATATGTATGCAACCGGTATGTCATTTACTGAGAAAACCGTCTTTATGGTAGGAACTCTTGCAGCAGTTCCTGCATCTGCATTACACGTGTTTAACTTTGTGGCTACAATGTGGAACGGTAGGATCAAATTTGCAACACCGATGATGTGGGCAGTTGGAGGAATTGCATTATTCTTCTCTGCAGGGGCAGGTGGTGTAGCAAACGCCGCTATGCCACTTGATTTCCAAACACATGATTCATACTGGGTAGTTGGTCACTTCCATCTCTTTGTCATGGGTACTATTGCGTTTGGTTCTATTGGATTCCTGTACTACATGTTCCCATATGTTACAGGAAGGATGTATAATGAAAAAATGGGCAAACTTCACTTTATCCTGTCATTCATAGGAACTGTAATGGTGTTCTTTACACAACACGTACTTGGCTTGTACGGAATGCCAAGAAGAATTTTCGATTATCCTCCAATTCCAGAGTGGATTACTATGAACCAGATTGCATCTGTTGGTGCCATGATAATTGGTGTCAGCATGGTAATCTTCTTGGCAAACATGATTTACAGTTCTGGAAAAGGAAAACTTACAAATACCGAAGATCCATTTGGTGTAGGTGGCAAGTATTACTATCCGTTTGAGGCAAAGAACCCATCACATTAGGAGATAAATGAAATGAGTCACGAGAACACCCAAACAGTTTACAGAACAACTCCTTCTAGAGTTGGGAAAATGATGGTCATTATGTTGGGTATTTGTATTGTCGGTGGGGTGATATTCTTTTCAATGTGGGATTATTGGATTTCAGAACCAGCCCCAGTTGTAGGTATGATGAGTGAGACTATTGAGCATGATGTTAAAGCTGCTTTTTCAGGGGTTCACATTCCGGTAAAACTCTCATTTATTGAGTCATCCGACTTTAGAACATTGGCATTCAATGCATTACCTGGAGAGCCTGATCACAATCCAACTATTAACATGAATGTTGGTGATGAAATTAACTTCTCTGTAGTTAATGATGGCAAGTCATTCCATTCTTTTGGTGTAACTAAAGCATCTGAAGGGTTTTCTGGAATCATCCCTGATTCTGAAATTGCGACTGCTTCAAACCCGTTAAAGCCTGGAGAAAGTGGAGAATCCAAGTTCATTGCAGGCGAGGAAGGGACTTACTACTACATCTGTACGGTTCCAGGGCACAGAGAACAAGGAATGGTTGGTGAGATCATTGTTGGACCATCTAAGGGTAACGGTTCTTCAGGACCTGCAGCTGCCCCAACCGGCGTATCTCATGACTTTACTCTGGACTTTGTAGAATCTAGCGATTTCAGAACTTTGGCATTTAACGCATTACCTGGAGAAGAAGGACACAACCCAGAACTCAAAGTAGCATCTGGTGATACTGTAAATATTACTACCAACAACATAGGAAAATCATTTCATGCATTTGGAGTAGTTGCCAATCCTGAGGACTTTAACAAAGTGATAATGGATTCGGCAATAGCAACTGCATCAAATCCACTAAAGCCAGGAGAGAGCGGCAGCGTCACATTTACAGCCGGTGCACCAGGAACTTACTACTACATCTGTACTGTTCCAGGCCATGCATTGCAAGGCATGCAAGGCAGTTTCATAGTAGAATAGTTTTGGCAATCCAGTATCTTGCATTAGCAACAATGATTGTGCTATATTCCCTAATGTTTGTTGGGGGATATGTTTCGGCAGCTGGACTCGGATTGACTTGTCCTGAATGGCCTTTATGCCCTAATGGGATAATGCCATCTGAAGAATATCTTATAGAGTGGATTCATAGGTTTGTTGCCGCTACTACCGCAAGCTTAGTGGCTGCAACAATGATTGCTAGCTGGCTAAACAAAAATTCTGATAAAAAGATCAAATTTACAAGCACATTTGCGGCCGCGTTGGTAATTACGCAAATTACATTGGGAGCACTTGTAATTGATATGAAACTGCATGCTGTCTTGGTTGCAATACATCTTGGATTTGGAATCTTATTATTTGCCATGGTATTGCTTACTACGTTATTTGCATTCAGGCTTTCCAAAGTATCGATAAAATCTACTGCTTAGGTTTTCTGAACATTGTTGGCAAGTAAATGTAGATCATTACTCCCATAAAGACTAAGGCGCCTACGATAATTGAACTAAAGAAGATGACCCCAAATGGACTCTGGGTTCCCATGTTGAAAGTATAAGTAACAATTCCATCTCTTCCACCTACATCATACAAATCAATCTTTACAATATGATTTCCTTGAGTTCTCCACACGTAATCAAAATCCCAGTGAGATCCTTCTATTGAAGTTGGAGGTATTGCATCTACTTGCTGACCATTGAAGAAAATTCGCATTCCCATTGTAAACCTGTCAACCTCCTCATAATCAAACCCCTTGGTCACTTTTACCAGAAATTGAGATGGTTCTCCAATTTGGGGAAATTCTGGTGCAGTAGCTACTTGGACTCTATATCCTGCCTCGAATTGTTCAGCAGAATTAAACATGGAATGTGCATCAGCGTCTACAAATCCTGGAATTGATGATAGTAGTAAAATAAAGAGGAAAAAACCTGATCGCTTTTTATTCATATAGATTATGGTGAGAATGGGTTGAATATAACGTAAATCAATTTTATCTGGAAAATCTTCAAAACCTTTAAATTCTAACTGACAAGAACTTCTTTTGTTGACACTCGTAACAAAATCAATCGATATCAAAACACCTGTAGAGAATGTTTTCACCTACTTTGCAAGACCAGAACATGTTTCTGATCAAATCAAAAATGACGTAGTAGGTATGACAGTCGTTCCTATGGACATCAAAGAAGGAATGGGTGTGGGTACAACCTTTAGAATTATCGGTGACTTTAGTGGTAAACGTTTAGAGTGGGATTGTGAGACAACTGAATTTGTTAGAAATGAGAAGATCACTGCAAAACAGATTGAAGGTCCATTCAAGAGATGGCAAATCACTAACGAATTCAAAGCATTAGGTAATAATCTGACTAGAGTGACCATGTCCGTAGATTATGAAATGCCATTTGGTCCTTTGGGAACAATTTTGGATAAAGCAAAATTTGCAAAATCTGCTGAGAAAGGAATGGAAACTGCTCTGTATAATGTTAGAGGTTTACTTGAAGGAAATGGATCAATTCCAGTATACATTACGCTAGATGCATACCAAAAACTTCTTGCTGAAAAGAAAAAGATGAACGATGTCCCAGTTTCAACTGCACTTACAGCAATCATTGAAAAGTACAATGAAATTGAAGCTAAAGCACAAAACTAAATTTTCATTTATTTTAAAATCTTAAGATTAATAACAACTCTCGGCGTAATTGTTTCAGTGGGTCTATGGCGCAGCCAGGTAGCGCACCGGACTCTTAATCCGGTTGTCAAGGGTCCGAATCCCTTTAGACCCGCTGTCTTGAATTTTAAAATCTTTTTTAATTTCATATTGCGTTTGCAATATTTTTACTATGTCCGTTACACAATTCCAAACTAAACAGAAATTATATTTTTTTTAGCAGGGTGAATCTAGATTTGTCAGGTTCTATTTGCTCATGCATATCCACATTACTCACAATTCTAACCCTATATTCAGACCATTTTTTCTCAATGTTGCGAAATCTATGATTTACATCAATCTGTTTTTCTGACTCATCAAACTTTTCACAATTCATAATATATTTTCTGGCCACCCTATACATTTCTGAAATTCCTTTTTCTACTGTATTGTCATCTAAATAATTTAACAATTGATGTGTAAACACAAAATCTATCGATGAATCTTCAAACGGCAAATCTGTTATAGTCCCTTTCTTAAAATCTCCCGTGTTTTTCTTTTCTTTTGCTATTGCTAATGCTTTATCATTTAGATCAATTCCATGAATTTCAAATGTATCTGGAAATAATCTTAAATCTATCCCAGTACCGCATCCGATCTCTAACACACTGGTACATTGCAAGGAGATAGCTAAATCCCTAGTAAACTTTGCAAATTCCTCGTTATACCTTGCCTCATTTTCATCTGTATATTTATCCCAAAATTCTTTGTTGTAACTCACGATATTTTTCAATCATCTATATTTGATATTAATGATTAGTGTTGACATTTGCATGGGACAAGCTTGGTATCAAAAGTACAATCATGTGGACCATCTGATCTTCCTTGAGTAGGTATGTCTTTCATACAATCATCATGACGTCCTTTTCTGCAAAACCAGCAAATTTCATGAGTATCACCTGTTGCACATGAATTCATAACCTCTGTTAATTTTTGTGGGTAAAAAACCTCGTGAAAAATTAAATGAATGTTAACCACGGCAAGAACCTTTCATCTTTACCCATAACCACATCAGAAAATGATTTCTGCAATGCCTTAGTAACATGTCCCATACTACCATTACCAATCTTCACCTTATCTACCTGAGTTACTGATTTCACTTCAGCAGCTGTACCTGTCATGAAAATCTCATCAGCTGTATAAAGATCATCTCGTTTTATATTATGCTCAATTACCTTACCACTATTTTTTTCAATAATCTGCATGACACTATTTCTTGTAATTCCATCTAAACCGCCTGCTGAAAGAGGAGGGGTCTGAACAGTGCCATCTTTAACAACAAAGATGTTTTCTGCACTCCCCTCCGCAATGTTTCCATGTGAATTTAACATTATTGCCTCATCATATCCATTTTCTAATGCTTCCATTCTTGCAAGTGCTGCGTTTGCATAGTTTGATGCAGCTTTTGCTTGCATTGGCTGAGAACTTGAATCAATTTTTATCCAGCTTGAAACTTTACATTTTGCTCCTGAAAATTTCCCTGCTTTTGATTCACCCATCTTCCATTCCCAACATGCAATTGAAACATCTACTTTATTTTGAGTAGGAGTTAAACCCATTGCTCCATAGCCATAATAAGCCAATGGTCTGATGTATGTTTCTTTCAACCCACTAGCTTTTACGGTTTTTACTATGGCCTCTGAAATTTCTTTTTTTGTAAATTGCATTTTCATAGAATATAATTTTGCAGATTTAAAAAATCTATCAACATGTTCTGGCAATCTAAATATTGCAGAACCCTTTGGTGTGTTATAACATCTAATTCCCTCAAATATTGACGTTGAATAATGTAAGGCATGAGTAAGAACATGAACTTTAGCATCTTTGAATGGCACTAATTCCCCATTCATCCATATCTTACCAATTTCCTGCATAGGAATGCAAAAAAACACAGCTAATTTAAAGAATTATCTTTTAATCATCTTTTTACTACATTTGAAACGTAAATATCTTGTAAATAAGAAGCACTACTATGGAATGGACTCTGGGTTTTGGTGGGATTATCCTTCTTGTAATAGGCTTGATTGGACAAGGATTTGAAATGAGAAAAATTCGTATGACTGCTTACAGAGATAAGGATTTAGACCCAGCAAATATTTTCATAAACAAGAAGAATATCAAGTGGTATGTGGTACTAGGTATTGGAATTATTCTATGGTTTGCAGCTGAGCGTGTGTAAAATGATCTATATAGATCATCTCTAAATACTAGAAGATGTAAGAGATTATATCGCGTGTTTTGGGTAACGCCGAACTAAATCTAGATAACGGTTCAAGAATAAACCCATGTTGGTGATTACAGGTGAAAACCCGTAACGCCACTCTTCCACTAAATAAAATTAATATCTGAAATCTCTTGATGAATTGCTTTAATGGCTTTTTTGATGTTATCATCTGCATCTTCTATGACAATGATTATTCTTGATGTTTCTTCCTGTGCATCCATGTTCAAAATATTTAATCCTACTTCGCCAATCTTTGCACTAGTTCTTGATGCAACTTGTTGAACTCTCCACATCTCATCTCCAATTAATGTGATTACTCCTCTGTTGTACGTAATCGTAACAAGCGGATCAAATCCTAACAAATATTTTTCATTTCTTTTAACATATTCTCCATCTAAGAATAATATTCTGGAAAACTCTATCCCATCTTTTGTAAATGGTGATAAAATCACAAATTCACTATATCGTTTATCTTTTTCCAATGATGTCAATAACTTTTGAATTGAATTTGTCTCGATTCTAAAAATTGCACAATTTTCTTTACCTGTAACAATCTTTATTGGATGCCCTCTCTGTTTTTCCAACTCTCTTTTAATCGTGGTTGTTTTTTCTGGATTTTTCATTTCTGTAATAGTAATAGGTATGTCTACACCATTTTCAACAATTTCTTTTATTGCAATGGGATCTAAAATTTTCATTCCAAACATTCCTGCAAGTCTTGCTTCATTATAAGATAATTGGATTATTTCCCTTAATTCTGATTCTACAATTTTTGGATCTGCAGAAACTACGGCACTATCTTTTTCAAAATCTACGCTTGTTTGGTATTTCTTATGAAACAGTATTCCTAGATCTACAGCAGTTCTATCTGATCCACCACGCTCATATGTGGTGGTAACATTATCTACTGTTTTTCCAATAAACCCACCAATGGTAATCACTTCATTTTTTTCAACCAGTTCTTCCGTTTCACCCATTTTTTCTCTAGATTCGATTGTGAGAAAATTTGTAAACTCAATGTTGTTATCAGTAATTATGGGCCAATTCTCAAATTTTACAGCATCAGACCTTATACTATTACTTCTTAGAATGTGATTCATCACATGCGACATTAGGATCTCACCAGAGAACGCCAATGCCTTTGAACGCACCTCATCTGCAAATTCTTTGCTTTCAAACGCATCATCTAGAGATTTCTGTGCCTTTTCTAAATGAGTTTTAATTACAATCTCACAGCTTTCTTTATTTTCAAAATTCACTAGTTCAAGAATTTTTTGATATGTTGATTTTACAGTATTTAATGTTGGTCTTATTCCATTTTTTGCATTTTCTCCTTGTTCTAAAATAATGTCAGTAAGTGAACGTTTCTCCCCATTGTAGATTGTTAATGGAGCTGAAAAAACAGCAATCACCTTGGAATCTTTCTTCAAATCCTTAATGCGTTTAACAATTTCTGGAATGAATATCCCATCTGGACCTATTGCACTTCCGCCAAATTTAGCAACTATTAGTCTAGTCATGATACTTTATCAAAAATTAATTACCTTCTATTAAGCATTTGATTATATGTTCATCAGATTTTTGATGATGTCTGATGCAGCATTAGCACCATCTGTGTTTACTTGATTTCTCTTCTCTTCTAGTTTTTCTAATATTAATACATCCAATTTTTTAATGTCTTCAAAAACAAACCCTTGCTCTCTTGCATTGTCTTCCTGTTCAAAATGATTCTTGATCGGTATGAATATTCCTGGAGTTCCATAAGCTTTGGCTTCATCAATAGTTGATTTTCCAGCCAAAGAAATTATCAAATCTGCGGCAAAAATTAATTCATGTAAATTATCAACAAATCCTAAATTTTTAACCTTTTCAAATGTCTTATTAATTGCTGGTCCTGAAACCAGAATAACTTGAACATCTTGATTGATTTTTGAAATAGCTTTTAGCGCTTCATCAATAAGGAAAACTCCTGCATCAGTACCTCCGATTGAAATAACTATGGTTTTTTTATCAAATAAAAATTTTTTCCTTAATTCCTCTCTTGAAAAATCTGTTTTTCTTACTATTGGCCCCACTCTCTTGATATTGTCTTGATCATCCCCGTTTTCAGGAACAATTACCATATCACATTTCTTAATTATGTTCTGCATTGACTTGTTCATCTTTTTTTCAATAAGTGATACAAATCCATTTGTAAAACGTGTTTCCAAAACATCAGTAATAAGTACAGTCCTAATTTTCATGTTTTGTGCATTACTTAACGATGCAAAGTCTTCATCACTGATTACCAGATCTGGATTGTCCGTTTGAAGAATTTTCAGTGAAATGTTTTTACACTCTCTATAGTAATGGTAGTAATTCCACAACCATTTTGCTTGATTTTTCAGAACTCCATTTTGTATGATAAATGACGGCGGATTATACACATCATTTACTTTAAAATCTAAATTTCTTAGAATTTTTACAGCTCCACTACCTGTAACAAAGTTTGTTGCAATATTTTTAAAATTATTTACGATTGCTATATCTCTAGTTATGTGACCCAATCCTATTGGACTGGAAAAAAAATCAACAACACTCATGAATTCCTTTACCTCCCGTCAAATTTCTAGATTCTCACATGTCTCAAAGTTTAAATGGTTTTTAGAAAGGTATGTTTCTGGGCTCATAGTCCAGGTCGGTTATGACGTCGCCCTTACACGGCGAAGATCCGGGGTTCAAATCCCCGTGGGCCCATATACCATCATGGGTATTAAATAGGACCCACATCATGCCATCATGCGATGGAACTCACCCTTGAAAAGATCAATATCCGCTCAGATCCTTACCAAGTCTTCCTTGACTCTCTAACGAACCCATATACTCAGAAAAGATACAGGAACTTGCTTCATGCCTTTCTCAAGCTTGTTCCAGATCAGATTTATGAAGAATTTCTGGGGAAAATACCATGTGATAGGACTCCCTCAGCTCTTGCAGGAATATTTGTAGAGTTGGCAAGAAAGGATATGGATATGGCTTCTGATATTATTGCCACATACATCAAGGAAGACAAAAAGAGGGTTGAGAGAGGAGAAATAAACTCACAAACACGTCCAAACCATATCAAACCAATCAGGTCGCTACTTGATGCAAATCGTGTTCCAATCCGTTGGAAATACTGTTGAGGAAGACAGCAATACTCTGACTTGACCAAGACAACGAAAGATGACAAACTAGAAATCTACAAGCAGCGCAAAGCTGCACTCAAATGGATTTTGGTAACGTCATTTAGATACTTGAGGTTTAACAACGCAAAGTTTGGGCGAATTGATGCACGCATGGTAGTATGTGCGTTTGCACGAAAGCTACTGCTTGATGCAATTCGCATAGCAGAAAATAATGGATTTACAATCTTGCATGATATAGTTGATTCTATCTGGATTTACAAAAATAATGCAATAAATAATGATTATGAAAATTTGGGGAAAAAATTGCAAAAGAAACTAGATTTGATCTCTTTTTGAATATGTATTATTGAATTGTATTTCTGCCATCAAATAAGTCCAAAATTGTTCTAGTTCCAAACAGGTATTTTGATGCAAAGAAAGATGGTGCCATGAAGATTAGGGGAATTCAGACACGAAGACATGACACTCCAAAGTTCTTCAAGGATTGTCAGATGGAAATACTGAATATGTTTGCATCATGTAAAACAATAGATCTGTAAAAAAGGTAATTTCAGAAGCCAGGACAATACAGGAAAAATATGATCTAAGTTTACAGTCAGATACTGTTTCACTTGAGAATTTAGCATTTACAAACAGAATGACTCATGGAACTGGACAGCATAAATCCAACACAATTCAGGCAAATGCCATAAACCAGCTAAAATGGGAAGGAAAATCAATAGAACCGGACAGAAAATAAGATACATAATTAATGATTATTCTAGTAAAAAATCAAAACGAGTCATTCCGATTGAAATTACAAATACTGACAACAAGTATGATGCAAAACAATATTCTAAATTACTAGATGAGTGCTGCAAATCAATCATAGAACCATTTGAGAATTAATTGCAGTAAGTATGAAATAGACAAATTCAAACCTTCGTGGATTAGAATAATGAAAGATTGGGCCAAACTACCCAATCTTCGGACGACGGTAAACTAGCAGTTATTCTTAGGAATACCATTGATTCCTTGAGAAATTTTACTTAAAAGAGAATAGTAGAAATTATCAGTACGATCTAAATACTAATTTCTTAAACCAAATGCAATTGGAACTGTCACCAAACAACTAACCGTTGCTGGTCTTAAGATCCAATTTTTTTCCTAAAAATGGTTCAAGCCCCTAAGGATTCACCCATCAAAATCTATTTCTAAATCAGGGCATTTAATATCAAATTTTCATTAAACAATAAGCAACTAATCTAAAATTGGCCACAAGAAAAGTTCAAGCCTGCTTTATCTTTCATGTAACCTGCAATGTTAAATTTGCTTACTCTGCATACACATTTTCAAAAACAATATTTTTATTCATTAATGCATCTCTGAATTTTTGGTATATCGTTTCATCCATTCTGGTTTTAAAAAATAAAAATTCTAATTCCAATCTTTTTAATCTGTTCATCTCTTCTAATTCTTCTTCTATTTTTTTACTCATAATCTTATTACCTCGTTATTTCACTTAAGGATGTTTCATTTATTCTCAATATCCAATGTAAACTCTGAAATTGATAATGATTTTCCACAAAAAGGACATTTGTTAGAAAAGTGTCGCATAACATCTTTCAACGATTGCAATCTAATCAAATTTTTTATTGTTTTTTCACAATTGCCACATATTACGTCTACTTCCATCAATTTGCCTCATATTTTTTAAGATATGTCTGGACTCGTTTTTTGAGTCCATGTTTGTTCATTGATTTGATGGCATTTGCAATCTGATGCTTTTGTTTCGCAATTTTTTCGGTGTAGTATTTTTTTACATTTGTTACATGTAGGATCTCTCCAACTGGCTTGATTACCACAATTTGCACAATACAAAGTCAGTTTCTCCATGTATGACAATCAGTCGTAGATTGAAATTTTTGTTTTGATAGTAGATTTTTTAGCATATATAATTAGAGCATGCTAACATATAAGATACAAAACTCCAAAAGCCTCAATTTTACGTAGCTGAGTAGTTAATTCAGTCCTTCCTTACAGATATGCAAACTCACACCACTACGTTACTCATATTGCGGCATTATTGCTTAGAGTTTCATTTTGCTGAGGTTAAGTAGAATGAATGTGTTAGTAAGATCATGAATACTGCTCCATCATACATGCAAAAGAGATGCTCTGATTGCAACAGAATTGGATGTCAAAATGGATGTAATTGTGATTGTCATTGGGAGCCATGATTAGACATGAATTTTCAATTAGAATATAGGCTGAAAGAAGGACTGATATGACATTGTTTAATTTTGAAAATGTTTTATTGCAAATGCCACAGATGCTAGATTTATCAGTAATCGCCATAATTGTAAGCTCTGTAACTGCAACAATACTTGCAGCAATGGTTGCCATTACTTGGAAAAATATTCATCAAAGCACTAACACAACTTACTCACAATTATTACGAGGATTTCATGAGGATTTAACAAACCGTCTTAACAAAAATTCCATTCTTAAAACCACAGAAGATTGTAAGAGATATGCAAATGATTATCTAAATACTGTAGATGAGATAGCCTTTTTAGATGATGCTGGGAAGATTCCAAAAGGAATTGCTGCCTATCTTGAACGGTTCTTTGCTTATGGTTTGAATATTATTGGTTGGTATGATGATATGGTCGGAGAGAATTTTTCAGATACTGCCAAAAAGAACTGGCCAAACTATTTTCATTACTGTAAAAAACACAAAATTCATCTTAATCCTGATGACAAACTCCCGAAAATTATGTTAGATTATAACAAATTACAGGATATTGAATAAGGATTGATAATAATACCTAAGTTACTACTTGTAAAATAACTATATGTCTGTGATTTGACAATCAAACAATAGTAGTTTAAACTCAACAAAAAAACTCTATACTATTTGAATTAACACAATTACATTATGAAACTAGGTTAAAAAACTAGTTCAATCTTTTGTAAATTTCGTTAAATTCTTTTGAAATAGTATATGAAATGTTTAGTATGTGCATTAGTTGATTCATAGATGTTAGGCCATTACTAACTTGTCTTAGAATTGTAAGAGCCTTTTGTGGAGATGTCTCAGTTAGTGGCAATTGGCCCGTCCATGTTTTAAAAGACTCTTCTACATCTAAACAAAAATTTAATACAAATCCTTTCCAATTTGCAGTTTTGTTTAATTCTTTTTCTCCAAGAAAAAATTGAGACAATTCCTTAAATTCGTGCTGTCTATCCTCGTACAACAGTTCAAGTGTTCTCTTAATTTTTTCTTCAGTATATTCTGGTGCATTTAGCATATAGAGCCCTGTAATATCCATAACCATGTATGAATACAAGTGCTAATAACATTTGGTAATAGTAACAAATACTTCCAATATCTATAATTTTATGAATTTTATTATTTTTTGATTTTATGGGTATTTTTCTAACACTTACCAAAACGTCTATCATGTTATCAAATAGGTACATTAAACCAACATTCTCGTCAGCGTTGGTTAATACCGATGTTCAGTTTTGTTAAGTGAATAATTTGTTAGATAATTTTATGGAATACGAGTATTGTAGAAAGGAATTTCAAAATCGTGCAAGCTTCTATTGTTCAAAGAATTGTGCGATTAATGGAGTGAGGAATTGATTGTAATTAATGATCTAAGATCTTGTGAGAAGTGTAGCAATGTATTTCTGAAAAAAATCGCAGACAAATTAACAAACAGATGCCCTGCATGTAATGTGTGGGAGAAGCAAGTATAATGAATGATTATACATGTACCTGTGACTGCGGATGTCTCAATCTTACTGGCGAATATGTCTGCAATGATTGCATGATGAATATTTGTATGATTAAACTCAAGATGAGTGGCGTGGCTGCATGATGAAACCCAGGAACAAGATCATAGGATATGGATTTTACTTTTCTAGCATAAGTGCAGTAGTTATTGCTACGTGGATCACAACCATATGAAAAAATATCCAAATGAATATGATATGCATTCAACATATGTGGTTTCTGAGATTCATATGATTCTAAAGGATGGCTTGATTTTTGGCATATAGGGTATTTTCTCAAAAGACATGTCTACACGACGCTAAAGTTAGGATGGCAGGATACAAGAATTTGTATGAATGCATGCAATGTCACAAATTCATTCCCAATATTGAGTCAAAAGACATTGATCATAAGGCCCCACAATATTTAGAGAACGGATGGGAAGACGAATGAACTTAAACCATTACAAATAGGATTCTTGCATAATAAATTATATCGACTAAAATTATTCTACGTCATCTAACAAGACATCAGGATCACATGTTTTAGATATCATTAAGATTAGAAAGCACTCTTTCAAGATCCTGTTTTTCATATCTCAGACTCTTGATGCTTGAACTGTCTTGAAGTGTTAGAGAGAATTTTTGCAACATGGATTTGTTTTCTTGAGTTATTTCAGATGTCTGTAGAACATCGTTTAGGGAATTTGACTGTTGAAAAAGTTTCTTTGTATCTATTTTTACATCAGTGTTTTTTCCCAAAGAAATTTGATTTGTTAACTCATTATTAATATCATTTAATAATTTTGTAAGGGGACTTGATGTAAGTGTCATACAATAATAGAGTCGATCTAGTTAATTAAGATGCACAATTCATTATTGCGTATTCTGACAGGCATTGACTCATTACATAATGAGGTTTACTTTAAAAATTAAATCAAAAACTTTATCGAGCTAAACAACAAACTTACAATTCTAATGATTTTCGTATGGTATTTTTTCTATTACGTAGTGTTACAGTAGATACCCCTGAAAATTTACAAAACTTACTCTGTGAAATATCATCTCCCATCAATATAGATGCTAGATAAAGTGATGCAGCAGCTTGTCCTACAGGATTCTTCCCGGCAGAAGAACCACATTTTTCAACATCTGAAAGTATCTTCAGTGCATAACGTTTGGTTTTCTCAGAAATGCCTAGATCATTGGATAGTTTAGTCAGAAATGAGGAGATGTTGTATTGAGGCAATACAAGTCTAAATTCCTCAATCAAAATTCTAACTGATTTTTGTAGATGTTTCTTTGTAATATTGGCAGTCTCAGAAATATCCTCTAGACTTCTAGGAGTACTAGTTTGCCTGCATGACACATACAAAGATGCTGCCATCAAATCATTGGAACTTCTTCCTCGGATCAATTGGTGTTTTTGTGCCCTTCTAAATAGCGAAGATGTAGCCTCCACGGTATTCTCAGAAATGCCTAGCTTTCCTTTTAATCCATTTAGAAAAGTTAGGGATTTTACAAGTGATCTTTCGGATGATTTTTTTGTTTTACTTCTACTGTCTAATATCCTTAGTCGATTAAATCTTGATTTGTTAAATGAAGATAATGGTTTGCCTGTAGCGTCTTTATCTTTGCCAATGATGGATGACATTCCTTTGTCATATATTGAAAGAGATTGTTTTGAACCAACATGGCTTTTACTCATGAAATCCTCTAAACTTTGAAGTGGCATATCATTGTGATTGTCTAATTTTTCTTCTATTACAGTTCCACAATTAGCACAAAAAATTTCTCCATTAAACATGTCTGTGATTAATTTACTATCATTGCAATTATGAATTTGATATTTTTGTAACATGTAACTCAATACGTGTTTTTACCTATTAAACCCCAGTAAAGTTAGTTCTAGCTATCAATATTCTGAAAATCATAGTTATCAAACTATTTTGTAAAAAAATCAAACAAACGTTTAGAATTTACAAAACAGATTCTTGTATTAGTGTAACATAACTATATCGTGGTATATTCCAACGTAATATATTTTGCATCTGAATTTGACAAATTAACTGATGAAATACTCTCAAGCTGTAATGTAAAACAAAAACAAAGTTTTCAAGTACCTAACTAGTGCGTAATACTTACCAATGTGTCTATTATGTTACCATACTTGTTCACTAAATACACTGCTATGTCAGCGCCACTTAATATCTTATTTTCTGAAATAACAGTATGGAAGATAAAGAAACAAAACCAACATTGCCAAAAGGCCATGACGAGAAAAAAGTAGAGCCAAAGAAAGATGACTCTGCAAAAATAGACAAAAAGGATTAACCTTCCCCCCCATTTTTACATAGATAAAAAAAATTATTTGCAAAATTGAAGAAATAATTACAAATTCATCTATTTATTCATAAATAATTTTTCATTTTTGGGATCCTATTTGATAACATGATAGACGTAATGGTAAGTGTTAGAAAAATCTAGATAATTTTTGAAATTATTTTTGCAAAGTCTCTGCCATCTTTAGTTAATGAAATGTGTATTTTGTTATCGTAAATTGTAGATTTGGCAAGACCTTTTTTTTCCATCCAGACAATGTGTTTTGCAAGTCTTGCATAGTTTAGTTTGGTATCTAATGCCATCTGTGTTTTTCCCTCTGAAGGATGTTCAAGCATGAATTTTACTATCCTCATCAGAGTTTTCATACTTGGATCAAAAGTAGGTGTAATGGATTTGGATTTTATGATGTCTATTACTTTAGGATTTACAATTTTACTCAATATTGGCCCAATTACAATATCGAATGGTCGTTTATAACCCATATCTCAATAGACATCATGTTACGATCAAATTCGGATTTAAGGTCATATTTCGGGCATAGAATAAAGTTTCATTGTTTAATTCTGTGTCCATTTCTATCCCCAAAAAGGTGACTGAATCCCCGTGGACCCACTTTGCTTCAATTTTGGAGATTAATTTAGAATTTATACAAAAAAGAATCACAATACATGTGAAAACCAATCCAAAATCTTCTGAAATTACTCCTTCTGAATGGCTATCAATAAACCAATTTCTGCATGAGATAAAACAAATTGATTCTGAATGCATATCAGTATATTATCCATATGGCAAGGGACTCGAAACCATATCTTTGTTACGGGAAACAAATAGAAAAGAATCATTAGAAAAAATAGAATCAAAAATTGAAAAAAGAATACTAGAACTAAAAGAAAATCTTCCATCAGCAGGTAAATTTATAGAAACTCTTTGTATTTTTGGTTGGATAAAAAATGATAAAGTAGTCATCAAAGAAATTGGAATTTCAAAAAACCTTCCATATATCTACATGGCTAATAAAAGACCGTTTGTCAAACCATTCAATGACATTCTTAAAATCAATCATGATGTTTTATTGGTGATTCTTAATCAAAAATCTGCAAAAATACAAAAATTTCACGGCAGTCAAATCACGCAAGAATTTAAAATTCGGATTGATCTATTCTATTAATTTCATATTTCAATACCAAATTAAGTTGATGCCAAAAGGAAATAATTTGTATGTTGTTATCTTGATTCTGATACCGAGTTCTATTTCACTTTAGTATGCAAATTCTCAGGAATTTTCTGAAACTGCAGATATCTTCATTCGTAATTCAAAAGTTAACAAAACAAAATTTTTGGGATTTGATTCGTCACCAACAAAATTTCCGATCTTTGTTCATAATATGAACAAGACATATTTACTGTTAAATTAATTCCAGATGTAAACTCTATTTTCAAATAGTTTTCATGCCTATGTGCGCCTATTTTTAACCCCTAAATTGTAACTGAATTCTAGATCATTTTTGTACCGAAATTAATACACAATATTGTCTTTATTGGTTTTAACTTATCTTTAAGTAACTCGTGCAGTTCGTACCAACATTGAATAAAGTGATTCTTTCATCTTTCTTGACATTTGGCTTACTTTTACCATTAGTTTATGTGGAAACAATTTATGCTCAAACTGAAACCAAATCATTGTTTGGGATATCAAGTCCAGAAATTGTAATCAATAAAACTGAATTTTTCCCTGGCGAAAAAGTAGAAATCACAATTCAAAAAATGCCTCAAATTCCTCCAAATACCGATCCACGATTGGAATTATACGTATATTTGCCCTTTCTTCAAAAACTCGGTAAAAACGTACCACTAAACTGTCTTGGTGAAAATTGTATTGTTGTTTACTCTTTTGACGAAATAAGAAAAGCAGAAACCTACCCAAAAACAATATCATTTGTACTGTTTAGTGAAAAAAACCCAAAACCTATTGTTGAATCCGGATGGATGAATTCTGTCTGTGATCTGAAATTTGATGGTAAAACAATTGAAAGATATGGAAATACTTGTAACTCTCTTGACATTCCCTCAGGAATTTATGAAATAAAGTTTGCATGGGGAATTGAGATCTCTGATAAATTTGAAACCATTAAGACTATTCCTATAACTGTCAAGAAATATTCTGACACTTTAGAATCAATTCCAATGCCTGAAAGGTCTACAGAAAATATTCTGGATAAAGAACATGAAATAAAGGAAGCAATTGATATTGATTCTGATACGAATAAAATTGTTGAAAAAGAATCTAAATCCGTGCAAGAAATAGACAAAATCCCAACAAATGGAGGAGGTTGTCTAATTGCAACTGCAGCATATGGCTCTGAGATGGCGCCACAGGTGCAACTGCTCAGGGAGATCCGTGACAATCAATTGATGCACACCGAATCTGGCATTTCATTCATGGCCGGTTTCAACCAGTTCTATTATTCATTTTCGCCCTACATTGCAGATGCGGAAAGGGAGAATCCGGCATTCAAGTAACTAGTGAAGATTGGAATCACGCCGTTGCTGTCATCACTGTCCATAATGTCCCATGCCGAATCTGATTCCGAGGTGCTAGGGTATGGAATCGGGGTAATTTTGATGAATATTGGAATGTATTTTGTAGTTCCAGCTGTTGTGATTCACAAAGTCAAGAAAATAACTCAATAAGAAAAGCGAATTAATTATAGGACAGAATCTTTTGTTTTGAATACTCGTTTAAAGTATTCAGATGATTCTTTTGGCTCTTCAATATCATTTTTGACACCAGCCAGATTTTTTGCAAGATTCTTTTTGTAACCAATTTGCATTTGTCTTTGAATTTGTATTCTCTGTGCTTGAGGTGATCCTGCGCCATGCATTGACTCTGTAAGATAACCAACTGCGTTTCTGCCAAGAGTCATATTTTCAATCAATCTCAAAATTCTCATTCTGTTTTCAACATCAACCCCTTTTCTACCTACGAGGTATTTTTTCAGCAGTGGACCTGCAACCGGATGTCTAAAGTCTTTTTCAGATGGAAGAGTTACTACCAATCCTCCAGCAATATCTTGTGCTAATCTGCTGATCTCATATGGGAAACGTGTAACATTGTGTTTACAAACTTGAGCCAGCATATCATCATTAAGAAACACACCTGATTTCATTTTGTGTCCTTGATGTGAAGATGCAATTCCTGCTGCAAATATTGTTTCATTAAGATGAGTCATCTCAATGATTTTATCTTTAATGTGGGATACATTAGGAACTCCGTTATAATCAGCAATTGCTGCTGCAGCACCGATTAATACATCGCCTAATCCTGTTTTACAAACATAACTACGTCTATGATAACAAGTAAAACGCTCTACCAACATAGATGCAAACTCATATTCTCCATTCATGAAAACCTTGTCCCATGGAATAAACACTCTGTCTAAGATCATTAATGCTTCTTGTCCACCAAACTTTGCATTGCCGTCATCAATATCACCTTCTTCCATGCTTCTAGTGTCACAAGATTGTCTACCGTAAATGTAGGTGACCCCTTTAACATCGGCTGGAACTGCGCCAACAATTGCCCAGTCTTTGTCATTTTCTGTCAATCTAATAGTAGGCATTAAAATGATCCAATGTGAATTGATGCAGCCAGTTTGGTGTGCTTTTGCACCAGATACGTAGACCCCCTTATCATCAGTATCAACTATCCTAGTAAACAAATCAGGATCATCTTGTTCTGCTGGTCCTTTACTTCTATCACCTTTAGGATCAGTCATAGCTCCGCCAATTACTAGATTCTCTTTTTGAACCATCTTTACAAACTCTAGAAATCGTTTATGATAATCTGTTCCGTGTTTTTCATCAATCTCAAATGTAGTTGAATGTAAAGCATTCAATGCATCCATTCCAACACATCTTTGGAAACATGTTCCAGTATTTTGCCCGAGTTTTCTTTGCATTTTATTTTGTAAAACTAAATCCTGTGCACTTTCTGCAATATGTAAAAATCGATTAACCTTCAATCCTGATAGTGACGAGTCAGCAGAAGCCAGTGCCTCTTCACGAACTGCAAGATCATATGTTTCTGCTACCGCATTAATAGACGGCCTAATCATAGGGTGGTCAACTGGTTCTTTGATTAACTCTCCAAAGAGGTAAACTGTGAGATCGCGGCCCCTAAGACTTTCAATATAGTCATCCCCAGTCCTAATTGTCTTTAAGACATTAGCCATGTAACATTAATCAACATTCTGGTTATATAAAAATTCTAAACAAGAGCAGAAGTGTAGGAATGAAACACGATCAGAGTCCGATTCTGACATCCAGAATTCGACAACCATTGCCTTTCTCCATGACTAGTACAGGATTCATGTCCAGTTCTTTGATCTCTTTAAAGTCAGAGACTAGTTGGGATAGTCGTTGAATGCATTCAGACAGTTTTGCAATATCTGAGGGTTTCTCACCTCTAACGCCTTGAAGAAGTTTTTGTGTCTTAATTGAGGCTATCATGTCATCAGCTTCAAGATCAGTCACAGGGGCCAATTTGAAGGTTACATCTTTTAGAACTTCAACATAGATTCCTCCCATTCCAAGCATAATCACCGGACCAAATCCAGGTTCTTGTTTTGAGCCAATGATTAGTTCTTTTCCACCTTTAACCATCTCCACAATCAATACACCTTTGATCTCAGCATTTTTGTTGTATTTCTTTGCATTTTTGATAATTGTTTTGAATGCATCTTTTATTTCAGCATCATTTGTCAAGTTCACCTTTACACCACCTGCATCAGACTTGTGAATGATTTGTGGTGACGCGATTTTCATTACAACAGGATAGCCAATTTTTTTGGCAATTTTGATTGCCTCTACTTCATTTTTGGCAAGTGCACTCTGAGGCAAAGGCAAACCATATGCTTTGAGAACTTCTTGTCCTTCATCTTCTAAAAGATTTGGCCTTTTCTCTTTTTTTACCTTGTCAAAAATTTTCTTAGCTTTTTCTTTGTTAACTTTGAATTTAGTAATTTTTCCTTCTTTGGTATTTACCCAAATTGCAAACTTTATCATTGCAGCTAGAGTTCTAATTGCTCCTTCAGCATACGTGTAATAGGGAACATCCCCTTTGGATAGAATTTCTCTATTGGTAATTCCTTCATCTAATCCCATTAAGCTTGCAAGCATTGTCTTTTTGTATTTCTTTGACATTGCAACAATTACTTCTGCTAGTTTGTCATAGTTGAGAGTTCCAGAAGGGGTACACATTGAAATGACAGATCCAACTTTTGGATGTTTTAGAACTCTGTCCAAAACGTTGTGGAATCGATTAAAATCAGCATCGCCTACGATGTCTACTGGATTTCTTGAGCTTCCCCAAGGAGGAATTACCTCATCAATCATTGGGCGAATACTATCAATTTTGGCCATTCTGATCCCGGCCTTGGAGCATGCATCAGTTGAAATAATTGCAGGCCCACCTGCATTTGACACAATAACTAAACCGCCTGCTGTTGGAAGCGGTTGTTTTGAAAACGCCGTAGCATAATCAAATAATTCTTCCATTGTATCAACTCTGATTGCACCAGATTGTTTTAGCAAAGCATCATAGATTTCATCAGAGCCCATCAATGCGCCAGTGTGAGACATTGCAGCTTTTGCACCCTCAGGACTGCGTCCGGATTTGAGAACAAGCACAGGCTTTTTGAGTTTTTTAGTAATATTTTTACAAACTTTAAGAAATTCTTGGCCATTACCCATGTCTTCTAGATACATAACAATGACTTCAGTCTGTTTATGGTCTGCAAGTATTTTTAGAATGTCAACTTCACTCATTACAGCTTTGTTTCCAAGACTGACAACTGCAGAAAAACCGATTCCTTGCGCGCTTGCATCTTCAACTAATGCAGCACATATTGCTCCACTTTGAGATACGAGTGCAATCTTTCCAGATTTCGGTGTGACTTTAAGAAAAGTAGAATTCATCATTGTTTTTGGATCAAGATTCATGACACCTAGACAATTAGGGCCAATGATTTGGATTTTGTATTTTTTGGCAATGTCTTTGATTTCTTGTTCACGTTTTGCCCCTTCTTCATCAACTTCCTTGAAACCTGCTGTGATAATTATGACGCCTTTGACTTTTTTCTTTCCACATTCTTCTAGTACCGGTGTGACTAACGTATTTTTGATAACAATGACTGCAAGATCAATTGGTTTTGGAACATCTAAAACACTCTTGTATGCTTTTTTGTAAAAGACTTTGTCTCTAGATGGACTAATCGGGTAAACAGTTCCTTTGAAACCATTCATAATATTTGACGTGATGGTAGCTCCGACACTTCCTCGTTTATCAGATGCTCCAATTACTGCAATTGATTTTGGAGATAAAATCACAGATTCCGCCATGTAATATTGGGTTTAAGATTTTGTATAATAAAGTTATTCTTGGAAATTTCTGATCTCTGGTTTTTAGCTTCCCAGCATTTTTCCTGCCAAATTCTCTTTTCTAGGAATCCATTCTATCGACAGGTGCGAGAATTTGGCCATAACACTCCAAGCTTCTTGTGCAAGTGTTCTGAGTTGTTCATTATTAATTGCAAAATCATGATTTAGCTGATTTACAGTATTTTTTGAATCACTGTAAATAGTAATTTCTTCATTAGAATCAACAAACTTGTTTAATGCCGAAATTATGGCCAGATATTCAGCTTGGTTATTTGTCACATCTGGTTTTTTTTCATAAAACGATTCTCCGGTTTCTTTTACAAAGTATCCATATCCACTATTAGAGCCTCCAGAGCCATCAACGTAAACACTAATTCCCATCCTTATACAGCCTCGTTATCTTTACACTTAGATTAACCACTGCCATGTAAATGATTGTAGACATTCCCTGTGATGCAATTGATGCCAAGTATGGATCATATTCGATTGTCAAAAGATAATACTGCAATGCCCACCTTACAGCAGTATAAACCACTTCTGCAATTCCAAGCGATGTGATTAACTTTTTCAGATCATGTCTTAGTTTTACACTGTTTATTCCACCGGATTTCAAACGGTATTTTTTTCTGTTATCAAGATAAAACAATCCACTGAAAATAGAAAAGTAAACCACATAATCTGCAATCGTAGTATATGTTGTGTTTAGGTAATCTTTTTGATCAGAAAGAATTTGCGCAATCATCGCAGAAATGACTATTGATGCGGCAAAAGCTATCAGAATATTTTTGTTAAGTTTGAGATACTCTTGTAGCACTTTTCCAATTATTTTTTGTTACAAATAAACTAAGATTAATCTAATGTTATTTTCAAAAATATCAACAGCCCTGCAAGCTCTGCAATACCTACCCCCAACATGTAGGGGAATATTTCATGTGAAAATATTTCTTCCATGGAAAAGTAAGCTAAAGCACCAATCACATTGTGTAAAAACAACATTCCTGCAACAACGATCATACCTAATGGAAGTTGGGCTCTAGTCTTGCCATACATCTTTGCAAAGATGCAGATTAAAATTCCAAGTATCCCCATATTTACAATTGAAACAATAGATAAAACTAAAGACGTGGATTCCATTTAGTGTAAAGCATTCCTTGATCTTTTATTTACTTTTATCCAGTTTTCCTTCAATTTCTTCAAATGCCTCCATATTTACTTCAAGAAAAGTAGAGATAAAATATGTTACAGCGTATTTCTCTCCAACCCTAGTAATCAAGTTATTTTTTTCAAGCACTCTGATGTGATGCTGAATAGCCTTGTAATCAAGACCTAATTCATTTGCAAGTTGATTAGTGTTAAACGGATTTTCCTTTAATTTTGAGATTATTTTTAATCTGTTTAATCCTCCACGAGAACCTGCAAATACAAACCAAAACAATCTTTTTGCATTAGGATCACTTGACATAATTTATAAAATTTCTTTGTATTTACTACTAAAAGGTATTTTATGATTAAATCACAAGTAGAAAGTATAAAAAACATAATCATGAAATTTGAATGAATCAAAATATGATGTTAAATTATGATGCACCTTTGTACAGGCCACCTTCTGAGGCAAGATCGTTAATTTTCCAAATAACACTGGGATGCTCGTTTAATGAGTGTTCTTTTTGTGACATGTATAGATCAAAAGAATATTCTGAAAGACCATGGGAACAAGTTAAGGTTGAAATTGATATGATGGCAAACTATTTGCCGGGTGCCAGAAGAGTTTTTCTTGCAGATGGTGATGCGCTGAACCTTGATTCCGAATACATGATAAAAATTGTAAAATACATTAGAGAAAAATTTGAAAATATTGAAAGAATTTCTTGTTATGCAATGCCAATGAACATTCTAAAGAAAACTCCAGAGGAGTTAAAGAAAATGAATGAGGCAGGATTGGATATGCTATATTTAGGAATTGAGAGCGGGTCAGATATCGTTCTAAAAAAAGTAACAAAAGGTGCAGTTGCAAAAACAATTATCAAATCAGTCAAAAAGGCAAAAGACGCGGGATATGTAATGTCATGCATGGTAATATTGGGACTAGGAGGAAAAAAATATTCCAAGGAACATATCAAAGGAACTGCAGAAGTAATCAGCGCATGTTCACCAAATTATGTTGGGGCCCTGACCCTATATCTAGAGAATGGAATCAAGCAAGAATTTTTGGAGAAATATCAAGGCGAATTTATCAGAATTAACGATGATGAGTCACTGGATGAACTTCATGATCTGATAAGCCAGATAGATACAAAAGATGAGATTGTTTTTAGAGCAAATCATGGTTCAAACGCATACACCATCAAAGGTACTTTTCCTCAAGATAAACAAGAGATGATAGACAAAATAGAATGGATGAAGCAACACCCAGAAATTATGCGTCCACAGGGACTGCGCGGATTCTAAATTATATTATTTTGACTTAGATATACAACTTTGAAGATTTTAACGGTATAATCCCCATTAAAAATTTTAGTCGTGATTCCATTGTCGGAATTTAAAACTCTGAATTTGTATTCATAATCGCCATCTGCTTCTACATTTGTCTGTGCAAAATGGACTGCCTCATTGTTTCTGAAAATTTGAATTATTACTGGATATCCTTCAACATGATTTGCAATATTGCCCTCAACAAATGCCCAGGGCAGTGTGTTTGATTCTGGTGCATGGAAAAAAATTGTAGACTTTTCAAGTATCATCATCCCATTTAACTGAATGATCTCAGTTTGTGGTTCATGTGCATGATTGTCACTCATTAATTGACCAGAGTGCGGATGCGCATAAACAGAATTAATTGAAAAGGAGAAAAGAATTGTCACAGTCAAAATGCTTGAGAATAAAATGAATTTGTTCATATCACAATAAGCATAATATCTGATTTAAGAATTTTTAGATTAAAGACTGTTAATTACATCTTTAAGATTCTCAGGCAGTTCAGGTAGTTCAGTATGGCTCTCATTATTTTGAAGAGTTTCAGGCCCTATTCTTCTGACTTTTTGAGTTCCAATTAGGGTATCAATGCTTCTTTGAATATCTTTTTCAGCCAGCACCGACTTTAGTTTCTTAATAACAGTATTTTCATTATCGTATTTTTTTATTGCGTATTGGACGATAGTCATTTTTTCATTCATGGAGTAGTCAGTCATTTGAAAATATGAGTCTGTATTGTCTAAAAAACTTGCCTGTCATTTACAAAGTTTATTTTTTAATTCGCCGATTTTCGGAATACCAGTAAATTCCAATTTTTCATTTATTACCAATCCAGGAGCAGTGAAAATAGGGTATTTCTCTAGATACTCAGGATTCTTGGCTACATCAACCACATCATATGATACTCCAAGTTTGTCTAACATTTTTTCCAAAACGTTACAATTTGAGCAACCAGAGGTAGTTAAAATTTGTACTTTCATGATTCTATGAATTGTTCTGGATTCTTCTCAAATGCCCATCTGCATGTTGCGCAACAAAATCTGTATTCTTTTCCTTTATGCGTAAATAATTCGCCTTTTTCTTCAACTTCCATTCCACATACAGGATCTTTCATGCATATGTGTTCCGTTTTTTCTTGCTAAAATACCAAACTATCGGTGATATGATCAAACCTAAAAACAGAAGAGGTGCAAATTCTTCAGGAATTTTTGAGTTGTAGTCATGTATATGTTCGCCAACATGAAATTCAGGAGGTAGTACAGTCGTAGAAACAAGGTTGTTCCACCCATTATGAATAATTGTATTTTCATACCATTCATGCCCACCAGGAATGCCGTTGATTATCAAAAATGCGCCAATTGTGATCAGCATCCAGCCAGTAATATTTTCAATTCGTTGGCGGTTAACAGCAATTCCTTTTGTTGCATTTACTCCAATAATTGCTAAGATGGATAACAGAATCAGAGGGATTGCGCGGCCAACACCATGGACAGCTCCTAAACTTGCACCAATCTCTACGCTTCCACTTCCTGCAATATAGATCAAAAGCCAATAAAACATAGGATTGGGACATCCAACCCCGGCGTTGCCTAACAGCAATCCCATGAAAAAAGATTTGGAATAGTCTCCCCTATTTTGAATAAATTTGGGAGTTCCTGAATAAGATGGAAGTTTTAATTCAAATAGTTTGAGTTGGGATAAACCAAAAACAAATGCTGCAATACCCGCAATTAAAAACATGTGAACAGAGATTTGATCTAAATCTGCCGTTTGGCCTAAAGCACCAATTCCGAACCCGTAAAATGTAATTGTAGTTGTCAGTCCAGCACCAAAAAGTAATGCCATGCCAAGTCCCTTTTTACCTCCTTTTCCCATACTTAATGGAATAATTATGAATACAAGTGGTAGAGTACATGGAAGAATGATCATTGAAAGACCGGCTAGATAAGAGATTATCAACCAAGAAGGGTATGATAGTTCTTGTCCTGCATTTACTGCAATTGTATTTGTTGCAGCAAAAATTCCACCTACAAAAATGAGGGAAAATAAAACAAATATTGCAACAATAAGAAATTTTTTTGCAATTGCTTGTTCAGACATGTTATGTTTTGAAGAGTCATATATTTAATCAAGATAGAATTTGGAGTTTACAATGTGCCTATGAAAACTTGCCTATTAAATGAGGAGTAAGGTGGATGTGAATTAAGCATTAAACTGTAGCGTGAAAATGTGAAAAAAGAAAAAATTAGTTACTTCCGATAAGAAACACAATTTGTACAGATGTTGTGATATCTTGTTCGGAAGAAAACACTGGAGTCGATGATGACATTATTTTAGATTCTGCAAAATCTCCTCGAAATACGGGTTGTGGATAGGGTATTCCAAATTCTGATAGTGAGACACTTTTGACTCCTATAATACTATGGTTGAGTGGTGTCAGTGCTTTATCAGCCTTTGATTTTGCATTCTCTATTGCCTGTCCTAGTAAATCATCTTTGAGGTCTAGTTGTTTTTGTGGCGATAGTGAATAATATACAGAGTCTACTCTGTTCACTCCTGCCTCCACTCCACGGTCTATGATGGTTGCAGCAAGGTCAAGTTTTTCTGTTTCAACTGATAGGATATTTGATACGTTGTATCCCACAAGTTCTCTTGTCTGAATTCCCAAAAACTCGTCATTGACGTATTCATAGACTGGATAGATGTCCAAAGAAGATGTACTGATTTCAGATTCAATAATTCCGACAGATCGTAGTGCCAAAATTACTTTGTTCATCATTTCTGAATTTTTCTCTAGTGCTTGACGTGCAGTAGGTTCCTGGATTTCTATCCCAAATCTAACGGTTAGAAGATCAGGCTCTACTGATGTAGTTGCCATGCCGGTTACTGAAAGTGTCTTTTCCAATGATGGAACTGATGTGGCTTCTTGTGCATCAGCCTCAGGGTATAATGCCCCAAAGGAAACAGACACTGCCAGAACTGTCAACATAGCAATGACTAGTTGTTTTGATTTTTTCATGATTTACGTATCGAAATTTTATAGATAAGGTTTGATTAAATTGAAATTTAATCAGAAATCTTAATAATACAAGTTAGAAGAGTTGTGGTTCAATGAATCCGGATGATATACCAGACTTGTCTGACAGAGTGGAGATCATATCAACGGAAGATGAGAAACTAAAAACAGTTGGAGAGATTTTGTCATCAGATTCAAGTAGAAGTATTCTCAAACTGCTATTTAACCAATCACTTTCTGCAAATGAAATTGCACGTAAAACAGAAATGTCTTTGCCTCTGGTAATCCACCATCTAAAAAAAATGCAATCAGCTCAGGTTGTAAAGATTACGAATGTTGGAAAAAGCTCGAAGTCGCACGACATGAAATATTATACAATTGACAAGCTTGCAATAGTAATTCTTCCATCAGAAATGACACAGCCTGCAAAGAAAAGCAAATCTCTGTTTAATTCATTTACAAGAATCCATAGACTTGCGACACTTGGAGGCGTATCAATTGCAGCATGGTTTTCATCTCAATTAATCCAGAATCGAGGCACTGTATCAGAAACGGCCAGATCAGAAATTCCTCCCATGGGAGCTGATTCTGCACAATCCATGATGCGTTCCATTCCAGAACAAACAGAGAATATACAAGAAACTCTTCAAACTGGCATGTCAGAACCTCAGATAGGAGTTTTATGGTCTGCAATCATAGTTCTTTCAATCATAATTTCAGGATTAATTGTGGAATTAATTATCAAACAAAAAAAACGGATTGACAACTATTGAATTAGTACACTTGAAAAATATCACATAGGTTTGAATTGTTGGTTGTTCACATACGATTTAATTATTTTTCCTTCAATGTTATTAAACTTCATGTGACTAAAAGAGATATTATATTCTCAAGATTGTACCCAATCTTGACTTTGCAGATATTGCAATTACTGATGTGATTGCAACTGCCAATATCATTATTGTTATTGTACCAAACTCGGGAACCACGTTAAAGTACAATATTTCTCCTGTAGGTCCAGTCCAGTTTGCTTGATCATTGGGCAATCCAAATCCCAATAATGTCACTTGCATATCCACTGAATCATCAGATTTTAAGGGTGTTGTATTATGGGTGTTACGCCCTTCATGTACATGAACTTTGGATAAAGAAAGGATTTCTTTGCCATTTTGGGTTGCAACAATATCATAATTGGCATGCTGTTTCAGGCTTCCACCATTAGAGTCTCTGAATTTAATATCAATTGACATTACCTCATTTAATGCTGGATTGCTGGAAGTTATCTCTACACGCACCTTTCCATCAGAAGATAATCCTGCTACAGTGGTTTCCTCAGTTGATGGACCCTCTATAACAAGTGGGGGAGCTTTAATCACAACTGCATTACCCTGTATCACATCAGAACTCTTAACGGAAGAATCTTGTACAATATCAACTCCTGCTGCATGACCTGCAGACGAGATACCAAATGCAACGGCAGTTACAAAAATAGCTACTAGTAAAGTGACGGTTTTTTTTGGCATTACCATTGATTGAAAATTTGTACGTGCAGGTAAAAAATCTATTGATTGTTGTTGTTTGAAAATGCATGATTTTGTATTAATTGTTCAATTCTTTGGAAATCCAATAACTTGTCATGATAGAAAAAATTATGATTGATAAACTCCCCTACCAAAAGAGAGAAGATGTAAACTCAGAAATAAGATTTAGAGTATCTTTCGGATACCAACGATCACTATGGCTGGAACTACAAAATACATTCCAATATTCATCAAAATTACCCCTATTCCATACCCTAGCACCTCGGAATCAGATTCTGCATGTGACATTATGGACAGTGATGACAGCAACGGCGTGATTCCAATCTTCACTAGTTCCTTGAATGCCGGATTCTCCCTTTCCGCATCTGCAATGTAGGGCGAAAATGAATAATAGAACTGGTTGAAACCGGCCATGAATGAAATGCCAGATTCGGTGTGCATCAATTGATTGTCACGGATCTCCCTGAGCAGTTGCACCTGTGGCGCCATCTCAGAGCCATATGCTGCAGTTGCAATTAGACAACCTCCTGTTTCAATCTGTCTACCGTCTGATAAATTATCGAGCACCGGACCATTATTTTGGTTTTTGATTTCTTCTTCTTTGATCATTTTTGACTCAAGTTCAATGTTTGATTTTTCTAATTCTTTTTGCTGTTGATCTATTTGTTGAGGAATTTCTTTTATGTTTACAGGCTTTGTGTCGATTATTCCCATCTGTGATTCTTCAAAACTTTCTTGGATTTCTAGATTATAATATATCCTACTTTGTTCAATCAATTTTTGATATCTGTCCGAACCCGAATATGTCCATAAATCATCATTGTAGAGATTGCCACACAATCTTGATTCGATTGAATGTTTATGATGTGCAAAGAAATCATTCCCCATGAAATAATATAATTGATAGTTTTCTTCACACCACTCTATTCCATTTTCTGTTAAACCTGTAGTATCACGAAAAGGAGTTTGTGCATATACAGGACTAACTAAAAATAATATTGAAAAAATAACCAAAAATTTCAATCAGGTATATGAATTCTTTCCCATTTGATAAATGATTCTACTCTAGAAATATATGATTGTCAAGAATGCCTTTTAGTAGATTTGACATCTTTATATCAGTAAGCAGACGATCTACCGACCTTGTCATATGATATGTATGTGAGAATTTGTTTGCCTGAATTTTAACAAACCTGATTTATTTTTTATCATTTTCATCCATTTTTGATTCTTCAACGGATTTTTCTATATCCTCTAATCTTTTTTCTATGTTTTGTGAATTTTCAATGGGTTCAGATTTTTCTATATGTTGAGAATATTTCGTGTCTTTTTCTATCTTATTACTTTCTGCTGGTTTTTCTATTGTATTAGGATTTTCTGAGCTATATGGATCTAAAAACGAAAGTTCTTTCTCATTCTTCTTTTTAATTATCTGTTTTACAACCATGACTCCAATTACAATTGCAATTATGATATAATTGATTGGCGGTTTTAATAACTGTGTGACGTATCCTACTTGTGGAAGTACATATGCTACCTTTCCGATGTATTCTTTTTCTGTAATTGGAAAGTCTGTTCCTGGAATTGATGATGGGTTTGCATCCCCTTTTGTTCTGATTGTCTTGGGTTCATCATCAAGTATTGAAGCAACTCTGTGCACTATTACTCTATTATGATCTGAAGGTCGATTGAAAACAATAATATCCCCTATCTCTATGTCTTCAAAAGGTTCATGACCTTGAACTATTAATACGTCATAAACTTGTAAAACTGGAATCATACTTCCACTTGCAACAACATAAAATGGATTTTGTGTTCCAAATGTCACTTGCAAACCTATCCAAATAACTAAAACCCCCAAACCGACAATAATGACGTCTTTGATAACTCCTTTAGGGATTGATTTTTTTGCCAATTACATTTTCGCCTATACTGTCATTGATTTAATTTGTTGTCTAGATCTTTGTTCCACAGTCTTCACAGAATTTAGAGCCTTCTTTATTACCAAAACCACAATTAGGGCACTTTCCTGATTGATGTGTTTCTGGATTTCCTAAGAGTATGATTTGGCCAATCTTCTTAATGCTTTTCCATGGTATGCTTCCTTCTGTACCGTCTTCTTTTGTAATTACCAACACCATAGACTGTGTAGAATCAATTCCAACCTGTTTAGCGGTTCCTACTTTGTTTGCATTCTCATCAAATATTGCCCTCCCTTCGATTGATGTAACTGATGTTGCTGAACCTGGTTGAGTCACAGACTTTGGAGTTTGTGCAACTTGTTGTGGAGCAGTGCTTGCTTGTTGCGGCGTATTTTGTGGTTCCAATGGTTTTGCACTTCCGACCTCTCCAGCTTCATCTTGCTTTTTAAATTCCCTATATTCTGCAATTGAAGATTTACATGAATTACAAATGTATTGTCCTTTTTCTGCAAGAATTAAATTTTCTGCAACTTCCTCATTTGGATTTTCAAAGACTATTTTTGGAGCGCCTTCAAATTCTTTCTCGCATGTATTGCAAAAATGTTTAGTGATTTTTTGAGAATCTAATCTTCCTATAGGTGCTAAAAATAGATCAGGACCTCCTAAATTTCCTTTCATCTGTTGTTCATCAGTAACAGTGGCCATGACATAGCCTCCTGAACCTCTTAATTTTTTAAGTCTAAGTTCTGAGCTCATAATTGAGTTTTATCAAAACGTCATTTAAGTATATATCAAATCTATTCTCCAACAAAAAATATGGTGTTAATTCTGGTGAACATTTTTAGGTATGGTCAACAAAATAACGTTATAATGGGTATTACACAAATTTCAGATGCAAAGTCATGGGAAGTAGATGTGATAAACTCTGACATTCCTGTATTTGTAGACTTTTGGGCCGAATGGTGTGGTCCGTGTCGAATGGTAGGTCCAGTTGTTGAAGAATTAGCAAATGACTATGATGGCAAAGTTAAATTTGTCAAGGTTAATGTTGATGAGGCCAACGAACTGGCCTCGAAATACAACGTCTTTAGTATTCCGACCTTAATCCTTCTTAACAAAGGAGAAATAATTAGTCAGCAAGTAGGCGCCGCCTCTAAAGAATCATACAAAAACATGATTGATAGAGCACTAGCATAAACTCCAAACGTTTTCCTTATTTTTTGATCCTAAAGTAATTAATATTCCAAAAATTGAAGCAGGTTATGTCATTTGGTGAAGTTGATACGCTCAACATGTTATTTGACAAGCTATCTAGCTTGTTTGATGAATCTCAAGGATACTATGAATCATTTTTGGATACTAATAACATGTACAAAAAAGGCTTACTTAGCGACAAGGAATTCTTCCAAAAATTAGGGGATTACACTGTAGCATATTCTGCATTAGAATTTTTAGCAATCAAAGTGATATTTGAAATGAAAAAATCGTTAGGTACAGGTTCTGGAACTACGCAATCTCCAGGCTTAATGCCTGGAATGGGAAACCCTGGAATGATGGCAGGTGGTATGGGAATGCCACCGAGAGCAGGTACTGCACAAAATCCAGTAGGCGGAGGACCTCCAGGAATTGTTTCTGCTAAAGAAGCGTTTGGAGAAGTTGGGACTTTACCGTCACCTGATCCATCTTTAATGCCTAGACGAACTGTCCAACAGAGTGGAGACGGATGTTCTTCATGTGGTGCTGCACTGAGACCTAACGCTAAGTTCTGTACAAAATGTGGCACTAAAGCATAATCTGATAATTAAAAACAATTTTCTTAATCTTGTGTTGTACCACATTCAGGACAGAATTTTGCTGTTGCTGAAAGACTAGTGCCGCATTCAGAACAAAAATTACCCTCGTTTCTTTGCTCATTGTATGCATTGCCGACCACTGCCGAACTTCTAACTGCACCAGACGGTTCATATTTATCGTCATCAATTAACACGGGTTGAAAATCTTGTTCTGTTAGATATGTCATCATTCTTGGAATTCCTTGTCCTTCATTTTTTGGATCTGGAACTGAATCTCCTAACCAAAATGCAAATCTCATAAGAGTTAGTTCTGGAGTAGAGAATGCTAAAGTATGCTTTGACATGTAATCCTGTGCAGCTTTTTTACCGTCAAAAACTTCCATGTTTAATGTGTTTTTTATTTATGTATAATAGTTTCTGGACTAAGATAAGAACTAAACCACTATGTAGACATATGTTATTCAAAATATGATAAAATAGGCAATTTCAATTTTGTTGCGTCTCAGAAACTAAATTATCAAAAAATCATAGGAATTATCTTGTTGGGTCTTTGTTATTAGGGTAGGTGCCCTTGTTATTAACGCAACACTCCCAGTATTTTGCCCGTTAACACAAGATTTGATAATGAATGATCTTTCTGGCTTAGTATTTTTAGATATTTGGATGTTCTCACATGTGGACTACATTCTGGATTGCAATAAAGAACATTATTGTAGTGGACCGGGAGGGAATTGAACCCTCGACATCCTCGTTGCGAACGAGGCATTATACCACTAAACCACCGGCCCTCAGATTACCTCTCTGAGTTGCGCTTTTATTCATTTTCTCAACGCATAATAAACTACAAAGCACAAAATTCTTCATATGACGTATGACACTATAATTACTGATTCACATGTTGCACTTCCACAAGGAATGGTTGATAAAAACATCCTAATTGATGAGGGAAAAATTGTTGGATTGACAAACGATACCCCTTTATGTGATCATAAAATCAATGGCAGTGGACTGGTTTGCATCCCTGGCCCAATAGACACTCATGTTCATTATGGTGTTTATTCACCAATTAACGAGGCCGCAAAAACCGAGTCTCACGCTGCAGCTATTGGTGGAATAACAACCATGATGAGAATGCTTAGACTAAAAGATTCTTTTTCTAGCTCATTACAAGCCCAGCTTGATGCTGCATCAGACAACCATTATGTTGATTATGCAATACACGCTTCTATTTTTAATTCACAACAGATTAATGAGATGAGATATTGTGTTGAAAAAGGAATAACATCATTTAAAATTTACATGAATCTTGGTGGGGAAGTTGGCCACGTTTACATGGATATGCCACCAAACTCTTCAAATCTTATTGCAGCTCAAGTGGATATAACTAATGAAATAGTTGAACAAACAGTAAAAACTGCAGCCTCACTAGGTTGCCCTGTTTTGGTTCATGCCGAAGATTATGAATCATGTGGGTGTGGAATTAAAACTGCAAAGGAAAAAAATAAAGATGGATTGTCAGCCTGGTCTGACAGTCGTTCCCCTGAATTTGAGGCAAAGGCAATCAAAACTGTTTCAAAGTTTGGAAGGGATTATGATTGTGTAATTTACTTTGTTCATATTGGATCAGAACGTGCATTGCTGCAAATTGAGGAAGAGAAAAAACTTGGAACAAAAATATTTGTAGAGACATGCCCTCATTACCTAACACTATCTTATGAAAAGCAAGAAGGATATCTTGCTAAAGTTATGCCACCAATAAGAACCGAAAATGATCGTAAGGCAGTCTGGAATGCATTATCTCAAAATCGAATTGATACAATTGGCACAGATCACGTAGCAAACCAACTCAAACTCAAGCTAGATGGGAACAATGTCTGGAGTGCATTAGCCGGGTTTCCCGGGATTGGAACGGTGCTTCCGATATTGCTTAATGATGGTATTAACCAAAATAAGATTTCACTTGAGCAGTTTATCAGATTTACTAGCAAAAACGCAGCCCAAATTTTTGGAATGTATCCACAAAAAGGAGCCCTGGAAAAAGGTTCCGACGCAGACATTACAATGCTCGATTTAAAAAAAGAAAAAAAAGTAACTTCTGATCTGTTTGGAGGATTTTCTGATTATATCGTATATGAAGGAAGAAATCTAAAAGGGTGGCCTGTAAAAACAATTGTCAGAGGGGAACTAGTAGCAGAAGACTTTGAAGTTATTGGAAAACTTGGTCATGGCAAACTAGTTGAGAGAACAATTGATGTTTTTCCAAGATAAACTATGTTCTTTTTCACATTAGATTTGATTCTTTGCGATTGCTTTTTATGATTATGTGACTGTTTATACACGTTGAACGTTAAACTCTCGTTTCTATTTGTAATGATTTTTAGCATTTTCAGTCCTGTGTTTTTTGAAAATTCTTTTGGTCAACAACAAATATCTCCACATCGGCAATGGAAACAATCTGCAGATCCAGACACATTAGTCTGCAAACAGGATCATTTGTTATTACAAAAGTCTAATGGAAATCCCGCGTGTGTTTTACCATCCACATATCTGAAATTAATTCAAAGAGGATATGGTAACTATGACGCATCTATTATGAGTAAACGTCCTGCAATGATGTACACTTTGATGCAAAACATGGTATCAAATCAAAACATTATGTATCATTGGCATGAGATGATGCAGAAAAATCCACGTATCATGATGGACACTGTGGACGATTGGGTATCTCAAATGAAGGATAACCCTGTACTGCTCAAAAATATGTTGGGTCCGATGACCAGTGATCCTCAATTACGTGAAATGATGATTGACACGATGAAAAATAATCATCATATGGAAAATTCGCTTAAAATGAATTCCCAGTGGATGGATTCTGTACATCACCCAATGATCAACTCTGAGATGGATCAAAGAATGCACCATTCAACATGTTCTTGGTGTCCAGATTATCAAATGTCTATATCTGAAGAAAGTTTTACGGGATTTGATTATGACGGAATCATCAATATGATGCATAACATGTGGACGAATTCTGGAATTAGCAAAGACATGAATAAAATCATGCTACAAAATCCTTCTCACATGGCCAATATGTCTGAACAAATGATGGAGCCGATGCTTAACGCAATAATGGATGATGAAGACTTACGTCAACGAATGATAGATTTATTGCTAGAGCATCAAGATTTTATGAATACAGTTAGACATGAAAATATAGAAACAGAAAACTAATCCAGAGTTACAAAGAACGATTTACCGAGCATTTTAATTATTAAAAACGTAAATTATAAAAATTGACAAAACCCAAAATTGGAAATTTTCCCACCTCATTAAACAATTTAATTAAACTTTTAAAGAATTCAGGATTTCTTAATGATGACAATGTGGAATCTGCTTTTAGAGACGTTCCAAGACATGAATTTATTCCAGAATCAGAACTGGATTATGCGTACTCCAATGAACCTCTTCCAATTATGAATAAACAAACCATTTCTCAACCATCAGTTGTATCTCGAATGACAGAGTGGCTAGATGTTAAAAAAGGACAAAAAATTCTTGAGATTGGAACTGGTTCTGGTTGGCAAAGTGCAATTCTTTCTTATTTAGTTGGAGATGGAACTGTTTATTCTGTAGAACGACATCCAGAACTCGCAAAATTTGCACAAGAGAATTTGAAAAAATTCAACACAGATAATGTTCATGTTGTTTTAGGTGATGGCAGTCAAGGATATTCTGAAGAATCACCATATGATAGAATAATTATTACTGCTGCATGCACAGAAATCCCCCTGTCTTTATTTGATCAACTAAGTGAAAATGGAATCATTATTGGACCTGTAGGTGGCAATACTCAGTCATTAGTGTTGCTAAAAAAGACATCTAGAGGAATAGTTGAGATCAAAAGGGAATCTCACTACGTCTTTGTCCCTCTTGTAAGAGAATTTGGGAAAAAGTAATTATTTTGTAATTTTTGATTAAACAAATTTTATTGCGCCATAACCTACAACTGATTCGATATCGCCTGATACATCGCCACTTGTTGCATAACTGAGTAATTCCCCTTTTGCAGCTCCCAGATTTTTGCATGCAATCATTGCTGATGCCATTGCGCCATAACCACACGCGGTGACTCTTCTCTCTATCAATACTTGGTAAAATTTGCCTACATCCATTTCTAAGATTGGCTCTATCAATGCCTTGTCTTGTTGATGTGCAAAGAAGTTTTCCTCATAATGAGTAAAATCAGATGATGCAACAATAATTGCATTTTTATTTTTTGCAATTTCAGATACCGCATTTCCGACATCTATCGCAATTTCCATGTCTTGCTCTCGCAAAATTATTGGAAGAATTTGAAAATCATTTGAAATTATTTCTTGCAGCATTGGGATTTGTACTTCTAAACTATGATCTCTTGAATGAGAATACTCGTCAATTTCTATAAATTTTGATATTTTAGCTACTTGTCTTGCTGACTCTGAATCTACCTGAACCAATCCCAAAGGAGTTTTCCATTGTACATCAATCATTGTAGCTACCTCTCTTCCTATGCCAAAATGATTTGGTCCAATGATAATTGCAAGTTCTGGATTTTGAGATGCAATGGCTCTGTAAGAGTGACATGCAGTAGGGCCCGAATATATGTATCCTGCATGAGGACAAATTATTCCATATACTCTCTCATCTGATGATGTGGATTTGCTGCCAGGTCCATATCTGTGGACCATGCAATTCTTTATCATATTTTTCAAATCTTCTTTTCTTTCAGGATAAAACTGTCCTGCAACAACTGGCTCTCTAATCATACATCTGTTTTACGCCTTATTTTATAAAAAATCATCAGATGATTCTCTGATTATGTTTCCATTTGGTGACTCTTCTTTGAAAATCACACCTTGAAATTTTGATATTTTAATGTCCTTGGATTTCCAAGCATTTTTTTCGAGTCCTGCTTTTTGGCATGCATGTTCAAGAAATTCTTTTGTGCTCCAGCTGTATTCCATTGGAACTTGTGGTAATAGTAGACCTGATGTATATCCATTTTCTATAATTAATCCATCTCTGCCAACTTTGATTTCTTTAAGATATTCTGAAGGCTGTTCCACTTTAATCTCAACAGGCGGAGTTAGAACTGTAACCTCAAAAATAATCTTGTCAAGCTCATCAGCAGTAACAGGAACGAATCTTGTATCATGAATTGCAGCTGATATTGCAGCGTCAACTAACCCCTCTGATAATTTTTTTACAGGAAGCGGATAACCGATACACCCTCTCAGTGAATCATGTTTGTTTAGTGTTACAAAAACCCCTGAAGTAGAATCAAATTTTGAATTAAATCTGTCCTCATTAATTTTTGAGTTATTTTCTAAAAATTCTGTCACAGCTTTTCTTGCCATTTTTACTAGTTCTATTCCATCAGAATCAGAAAATACTCCCTTTTCTTTCATACTTGTTAAATATGTAAAAACACAATAAAAAACATTGACAATACTTGGGAAAGAAGCAGAGCTCTATGAAAAACTTCCAAATGACAAGGTAAAATGTACTGCGTGTGCACGTTATTGTGAAATCGGCAAAGGACAAATTGGCTTGTGTGGAATTCGAGGAAATGAAGACGGTAAACTTCATCTATATGCATATGGAAAAGTAATCTCCGGACACATTGATCCAATTGAGAAAAAACCGCTTATTCATTATTACCCTGGTAGCAAAGTCTATTCCATTGCAACTACTGGATGTAATTGGCTCTGCAGATACTGCCAGAATTCTGACATTAGTCAAAGACGGAAAGTAGAAGGAATTGACATGACTCCTGATGACGTTGCAAATACTGCAGTAAAATATGGTGCACATGGAATTGCATATACATACAACGAGCCGTCTATCTTTATTGAATTTGCACGTGACTGTGGGGTTGCTGCAAGAAAAAAAGGCTTGTTCAATGTTTTTGTCTCTAACGGATATGATACTCCTGAATCTGTTTCAATGATGAATGAATTCCTTGATGGGATCACTGTCGACTTTAAAGGAAATGCAGAAAAAGAATTTACTAGAAAATTCATCGGAGTTCCTGATCCCCAACCAATTTTTGATACGTTATTGGAAATTCGAGATAAAACAAAAATTCATGTAGAAATTACTGACTTGATTGTTCCCAAAGTTGGAGATGATTCAGAACATGCAATGAAATTATCTAAATTTATCTATGATGAATTTGGACCTGAAATGCCACTTCATTTTTTGAGATTTCATCCTGATTACAAAATGATGGAATATCCCAGTACCCCAATTGAAACCTTGGAAAAACATTATCAGATTGCAAAAGATGTGGGCTTGAAGTATGTATATTTGGGAAATGTACCTGGCCATAAATGGGAACATACGTACTGCTCTGAATGTAATAAAATCGTCGTAAATCGCTATGGATTCAATATTAGAGAATGGCATCTTGATAAAAGCAACTGTTGCAATTTCTGTGGAAATCCAATTCCTATAGAAGGCAAACTACAAGAAGGTTACAAGCAAGACCGTTTTCAGTTTGTATCTTGACTATTAAGACTGGAAGTTTTTAAATTTGATAATGTCATAATTATGTTATGAGACCTCAATCTTGTAGAAATTGTGGTAAGGAGTTGTACCAAAATCAAAGAATTTGCCCACATTGTGGGCGAGATAGAGGAGCAGAAGATCCAGAATAATCAAACAACAAATACCTTATTCTAGATAATGTCAAATTTGCCATTTTCTTTGGCTTTGTAAATTATATCTGGTTTTCTGAGAAATATCCCTGATTCTAGAACTCCTGCTGTTTGTTTAATTTTTTGAGTAAGTATTTTGGGATTCTTTATTGTACCAAAATCACAATCCAAAATAATGTTTCCGTTTTCTGTAAAGAATGGATAGCCCCTATCAAGAATACGCAAATTTACACTACCACCTAGTTTGTTAATAGAACTGGTGACTGACTTCCTTGCAAGTGGGTGTATCTCTACTGGAACTTTAATCGTAAAATCTTTTACAAATTTCGTTTTATCTGCCATTACTACTATTTTCTTTGCAAGGCTGAACAAAATATTTTCGCGTAATAACGCACCACCGCCCCCTTTAATCACATACCCTTGTGAGTCAATTTGATCTGCACCGTCAAAAACCACATCGATGTAATCCACCTGATCAGCTTCTATCAATGGTATACCTACTTCTTCTGCAATCAATTTGATCTGCAATGATGTAGGGACGCCTTTGATACTGTATTTTTTTAATTTGATTATTTTTGCAAGTAATTTTACAAGTGCAGTGGCCGCTCTACCACTTCCTAGTCCTACAACATAACCGTCTTTAACAAATTTTAGCGCATCACTTGATAATGCCATCATGGCATCATCATATGTCAATTATTCTACCTCTGCTTGATCGAGCTTTGATAATACTTTCATAATGTCTCCTTTGATCTTATCCAAATCGTCTGCATCATCATCAAAGTCATCGTCTAATGTAGTTGGTTTTAGTTCTTTTTGTTCTGGTTCTGGAAGTGCTTTGTGCTCATTGATTTTTGCTACTTCTTTGTTAATATCTGGTTTAGTTTCAAGTGTTATCTTTGGTTTTGATGAAACTGACTGTATGATCTCAATTTTTGGTTTTGGTTGAATTATTTCTTGAACTATCTCTTCTTTTGGTTTTACTAGTTCTGTTTGAATTGCTCTTGGTTCTGGCATTGGTTTTATTTCGTCTTTCTCAAATAATGGGAATTTTGGTTCCTTTCTTGAAATGTTAGTTAGAGTAGTTATTTCAAATGCTTGTCTTGGTTTAGATGGAGGAATTTCTATTGATTCCATCTTTGGGTTTATTTTTTCAAAGCTAAATGGTTCCTTAAATGATTTTACTGTGTTTTGTCTTGATTCTTGTTTTCTGATTTCCTGTTCTTTTACCTCCTGTTTTTGATTGTTTGATGTCAACATCTTTGATGATATCTCGTATAGTCTGTCATCTAATTTTGATAATTTTTGATCCATCAAAGTAATCAAACCATCACCTACTGGACCCAAGTCTGGATGCATGCTCGCTTGCTCAAGTTTTTCTAATTTTGCAAGGACTATTCCCAACTGATGTTGATATTTTAATAGCAATCTGTCTTTTTGAATTTTAGAGAATTCAGAATCTGCTTGATACAATCTTGAAATTGTTTTAGTTAGAATATCTTTTTCAATTTTAAGAGAACTAATCTGACTTTTGATATGTGAACTTGCACCTAGATTAAGTAATTGACTTTTATCTCTAGGAATTTTTCTCACCGCAGCAGCTGTAGCAATGCCTGCTAACGAACTAAGAATAAGAACAATTTCCTGCATCTATGTATACCATTTAATCCAAGAATACTTTCTACGTTTGGCCTCTGGAAATCCGCAACTTGCGCATTGATGATGACGTTTATGAAGCGAGTTTTTACCACACCGTCTACATCTGATGTGAACTTTCTTCTTTGTAAAACCACCCATAGAAGTTGTGCCTTTAGTCATTGCAAATCACCTAATGTTGTGCAGGTGGAGGAGATATCATAACTACATTGTCTCCTCTAACTACAATGGTTCCAAGACTCTTAGAATCGCCTTCAGCGGGGATCTCCTCTGAAGAGTCGAGTAGCAGATTCATGTGTTGATCAAAACCAAGAAGAGTACCTCTTATGGTTTTATTTCCTTTGAGCTTAATCAAGACGACTTGATTAATACTCTCATCCAATACTTTTACTGCCATATCAACGGACATTTATTTCACTTATTGACTTGGATATCAAGGGATTATATTAAATTTCCATTGGTGAAACTATGGGATATACTCAGTAAGGCAAGTTTGACACTTTTTTGATAGATTTTTAACGATTTTATCTAAAATCTGCTCCCCATCTTTTTTAGTAGCGCTTGTAGGATCGCCCCAAATTCCATTTTTAGTTGCTTTTGGAAATGATTTGTTTGCTAAATTTCCAATTTTCTTGATCTCTTGTTTTGACATTTTATCTGTGATTAATCCTTTCTTAGCTAATCGCATCTTAACATTTTCTGAGATTGCAAGCATTAACGATGTCTCTACAAACCCTGCATGATCAAACTCTCTTTCCATAAAATGCCAATATGATAATGGAAATACTTTGATCTTGTTTTTTGAGATTTTCTTTATTTTAACATCTAAATTCTTTATTGAATTCTGGTTCCCATGATGCCCATTGATTATGAACACTGTTTTGATATTATTTGCTAAAAGTGATGAACACAAATCTGTTAGAATAACACGTAATGTTGATTCCTTTATACTTAAATTAAAAAATGGTGAATGTTCAAATGAAACTCCATAATTAAGAGTCGGAAGAAGCAGATATCTGTTTTTTTCAGAAATTCTTTTTGAAACCTCTGTTACAATATCTGAATCTGTTGAGATGGGCAAGTGTGCACCATGTTGTTCAATCGAACCTATTGGAATCACGGCTATCTGTTTTTGCTTGATTAATTTTCTTAGATTAGGATCAAACTGAGTTTTAATCTCTACCATTTATTTCACTTATTTTATGTGCACCTTTCTCCAACGTACTTCAAGTTTGTTTTCCAAATGCATCTTCATTGCTTTGAATAATGTATCTGCTTCCAGTTTTTGCCCCTTTATCTTTATTTTTTCTAACGTGTCATCTGGATCTACTTTAAAAGAATCTTGGAAGATGATTGGCCCCTGATCCAAATTCTCTGTAACATAATGTGATGTAACACCAACAATTTTTGTACCTCTTTCATAAGCTTGTGCATATGCCATAGCTCCTGGAAATGCTGGCAATAGCGATGGATGAATATTGATTATTCTATTTGGATATCTCCAAACAAAATTCGGACTAAGAATTCGCATATATCTTGCAAGTGAAATTAAGTCGATATCAAATTTTTTACATATCTGAATAATTTTCTCTTCTGCTTTTTCTTGATCTTTTTCTTCTACTACAATAAATGGAATCTTTGCTTTTTTTGCTAGTGGCTCAAGTGTTTTTTCAGTCCCAATTACTACTGATATTTTTCCCTTTAGTAACTTTGAGTTAGCAATTATTGTTTGAAGACAAAGTGGTTCTTTCGTTACTAGTATTGCAATGTTTTTCTCTGAATTTGTTTCATGATGTGTACTAACATCCATTTTTTCTTTTTTAGATAACCTTTGAATCTCTTCATCAAATTTTTTCACATCAATTGATTTTGAAAAAGATACTTCTAGATACATTCCAAAAACACCTTTGATTACATTCTGATTGACTTTCTCGATATTTCCCCCTTTTGAAAATGCAAAATTTGTAAACGCGGCTACGATCCCTTCTTTATCATTACCTACTACTGTGATTCCAACTACTGTCTTTTTCATGACTCTATGCTCATAATTTTCTCATTATTAATCATTCACAGAAATTAAAGTGATGCGGGAGGTGGGATTTGAACCCACGAACTCCTAAGAGATAGGGTCCTAAGCCCTACGCCTTTGACCAGGCTGGGCGACTCCCGCAACGAACATGTCATTAAACACAAAGTTAACTGTTACGAGACAACATCCAAATAACTAAAAAATAGTTAACTTTATCTTAAAAATCAAACAACCTAATATTTTGAATAAGAACGATTTGTTATTTAGTACCGTCTTTAAAATTATTCATATATTCTTGTATGCTGATTTACACAGAGTATAGATCAATCGTTTCTTAAGTTAAATGTATTAATTCATTTAGAATAATTCTATTTTTAACATTCCAAGAAAGTTTATCATTAATCCTTTTTGATTTGAGAAGATTAAATAAGTTACAACATCGAGTAATCTCATACTCTGATGTTTAGTTAGAGATATGATCTCTAATAATGCCAATTATGAACAAATGTAATGATAGAAAGTCTTAAAATACTTAATTTTAGTTAATGAACAACTTCCTAGATCAATAGACTCTGTAGGACTGAAAATTCTTGTTCAGTATAAGAACATCTTTTTGAATTCTAGAGAATCATATTCTTTTAACGTATGTGTTGTTAGATGTAATTGTAACTGATTCCTTGCAAGTGGGTGTGTCTCTACTGGAACTTTAATCGTAAACTCTTACAAATTTCGTTTTATCTGCCATTGCTATTTTCTTTGCAAGATTGATATTGACCACATCATTTGTTTTCATAAATATATTGAATTCATTATAATTCATAGTTTAGTGTTTTTATTCAAAACATTTCTAACCTTTACCAATTTTATTCTTACATATTCTACAATTCTATTAATTGTCTGAAAGGTGTGTTATGATAATGATTTAACTGACGATTGATCATTTTTGTTATGTTCTAATCTAAATACAGTAAAATAAAATTACAAAAAATATTCATGTTTGATTCTTTTATCACTGTATTCATTTAATGTATTTGTTAGTGATGTACGAATGTCTTTTTTCCATATTTCCTGCGATTTGAAACTCCTTAATCTTGACTTGCATTATTCCATAATCTGCTTGATACTGAAAAATCGTTCATATTGATTTCTTTTAGAATTCTGAAGATGAGATTCGTATTTTTTATAGTTTTTTTGTATTAATTTAACTTGGAAATAACTTATAAAATCTCTCATATGTGAATACTGAATACAAATAGAAACAATTTAGCTGTTTCAGCACGATAGATACACACAAATTTATCTAATTTTACCTAGTACTATGGCAAAATTTTTTGGGACTAATGGAATCCGTGGAGTATTCTCTGAAGATTTCACTCTAGAATTTGTTCATGATATGACTTTAGCTATAGGAACTTATTTTGATAAGGGTCCAATATTGATTGGTTTTGATGGAAGAGACTCGAGCCCGGCTATATCAAAAGTTGTGAGTTCTACTCTTAATTCAATAGGGATCGATTGCAATATTACGGGAATAGTTCCAACCCCGTGCCTTGAATTTGCAGTAAAGACTTTAGGATATTCTGGTGGACTTATGATTACTGCGTCACATAACCCTCCTCAATACAATGGAATAAAACCTGCTGCAAAAGATGGAGTGGAAATCTCACGAGAGGATGAATTGATTATTGAAGACATCTATGTAGGAAAAAAATGGCGAAAAAATTCTAAAAATTTGGGTATTACTGGAAAAGAAGATCGAGCAATTCAGACATATCTAAACGGAATTATATCTCAAATTGATTCTAAACTTGTAGAATCAAGAAATTTCAAAGTTGTTTTGGATTTAGGAAATGGTGCACAGGCAGTATCTGCACCTGATTTTTGTAAAATGATGAATTGTGAAACGTTTCTTGTAAATCAAAATATTGATGGCTCATTTCCTGGACGCGGATCAGAGCCTACACCACAAAATCTTTCAGAACTATCACATACTGTAATTGAAAATAATGCTGATGTGGGAATTGCATTTGATGGAGACGGTGATCGAAGTATCTTTTGTGATAATAATGGAAATATTTTAACTGGAGACAAATCTGCATTATTACTCACTCAACACATTCTACAGAAAAATCCAAACTCTTTAGTCGTTACATGCTTGAACTCTGGTTCTAATATTGAAACTGTATCTGAAAAATTTAATTCTAAAGTTATTCGCACCAAAGTTGGAAGCGTTGAGGTCTCAAGAAAAATGGTTCCAACAAATGCATTAATCGGATTTGAGGAAAATGGAGGATTCATGTATGGAAAACATAATCAAGTTAGAGATGGTTGTATGACTTTGGCATTAATGCTTGAACTTTTAGCAACTTCAAAAAAATCTCTTTCAGATGAAATTGCTCTTTTGCCTCCTTCTTTTACTACAAAAGATAAAGTATCATGTTCTCCTGATAAAGTACCGAAACTAATCTCTGCCCTAAAAGAGGAATATCCAAATTCGGACACTACTGATGGAATTAAGATTATTGTTGACTCTAAAAACTGGGTAATGATTAGACCCAGTGGTACAGAACCTATTGTTAGAATTTATGCAGAAGCTGGAAGTCAAGAGAAATTAGATACTTTAATGTCGGAATTCCTCAAAAAAGTTAGAGACATTATTTCCAGATAACACTTTTAAAACCAAACGCATCGATGAAAAGAATGGAGAATGAACCCCAAGGGTGACGAAATATGGGTAAAGCATATTATGTTAAATTTGAAACGCCAGAAGACCTCGTAAGTCCAATCTTAGAGGCTGTTCGAGTGGCTTCTACCAGCGGCAAAGTCAAGAAAGGAACCAACGAAGCAACCAAAGCAATTGAACGTGGTACTAGTAAACTAATAGTTATTGCCGAAGATGTAGAACCACCAGAGGTAGTAGCACATCTTCCAATTTTATGTGAGGAACAAGGTGCGGCATACGCATTTGTTCCAAGCAAATCAGAACTAGGTAAATCATTAGGTATCGATATTACTTCTGCCGCTGCAGCAATTTTGGATGCTGGTGATGCACAACATATTGTAGATCAAGTTGTATCAACCATTGCTAAAATTAAAGGTGGAAAGACTGATCAATGAGCTCTGCAACTGAAGAAGTAGTTCAATCTGAAATTATCCAAATTGTTGGACGAACCGGTATTGCTGGTGAGGTAATTCAAGTTAGAGTTAAAGTTCTTACTGGCAAGGATAAAGGAAGAATTCTTACAAGAAATGTAAAAGGTTCTGTAAGGTTAGGGGAAATTCTGATGCTTAGAGAAACAGAGAGAGAAGCCAAGAAAATCAAATAAGGTGTTATTGAATGAGTCTTTTAGTTAAACCATGTAATTTTTGTGACAGACCTGTAGCTAAAGGTTCAGGTACTATGCTTGCTAAAAATGATGGAACTGTACTATGGTTCTGTTCAGCAAAATGCAAAAAAAATATGCTAGATCTTAAGCGTGATCCAAGAAAGTTAAAATGGACAAAGAAATACGTCAAAGGCGGAATTAGAAAGAAGTAAAATTGACTGAAAAATCATTATTTATAGTAAAACCAGATGCAGTATCTAGAAGTTTAGTTGGAGAAGTCATATCACGATTTGAAAGAAAGGGATTCAAACTTTTAAAATTAAAGATGTTTACGTTCACTCAAGAACAGGCAGAGAATTTCTACGGTGTACACAAAGACAAACCATTCTTTGGAGAACTAACAACATTTATCACATCAGGACCAGTAGTTGCCGCAATTATTGAAGGAAATAATGCAATTGCAACTACTAGAATAATGATTGGTGTAACAAAATCATTTGAAGCTGCTCCTGGTTCAATTAGAGGTGACTTTGGATTGGGATTCAGTGAAAATATCATCCATGCGTCAGATTCACAAGAAAGCTTTGACCATGAATCGAGGGTAGCATTTGAGTGATCTGGTTTGCATATTCGTCAGCCTATAGTGGCAGTTCTTGGTCATGTAGACTCTGGAAAAACGTCTCTTTTAGACAAAATACGTGGTACCGGAGTTCAGGGTAGAGAAGCAGGTGGAATTACTCAACATATTGGAGCAAGCTTTCTTCCATCTGAAACAATCAAAGAAATGTGTGGCCCATTATACAAAAAACTGGAACAAGCAGAAAATAAAGTACCTGGACTTTTAGTAATTGACACTCCTGGGCACGAAGTTTTTACAAATCTTCGTTCAAGAGGAGGATCAGCTGCAGATATCGCTATATTGGTTATTGACGTTAATCGAGGATTTCAACCACAAACAAATGAAAGTTTGAAAATTTTACAGAGTCGAAAAGTTCCGTTCGTTGTTGCCTTAAATAAATGTGATCAAATTTCAGGATGGCGAAAATCTGAAACTAAGTTTATCTCTCAAGCAATTAAAGAACAAGATATATCAATTCAAACTGATCTTGATCAAAAGATCTATGATGTTGTGGGGACTCTTTCAATTCTAGGATATAGATCAGAGGCGTTTTACCGTGTTAAGGACTTTAAATCAGAAGTAGCCATAGTTCCAATTTCTGCACGTTCTGGAGTTGGACTTCCAGAACTGCTTAGTGTCTTGGTTGGTTTGACGCAGCAATATCTGAAACAAAGACTATCTCAAGGAGAAAAAGATCCACGTGGTATTATCTTGGAAGTAAATGACGAAGTTGGATTAGGACCTACTGCAAATATCATTTTAATTGATGGAACAATAAAAAAAGAAAACAGTATCGTTGTTGCCAAAAGAGATTCTGTTTTGGTGATTAAACCAAAGGCGATACTTTTGCCAAAACCTCTTGATGAAATGCGTGATCCTCGTGACAAGTTCAAACCTGTTTCCTCGGTAGATGCTGCAGCCGGACTCAAAATTGCATCATCTGATCTTGAAGGAGTGCTTCCAGGAAGTACACTCTATGTTGCATCAAATGATGTAGAGATTGAAAAATTTACCCGACTTATAGAGGCGGAAATGAAATCTGTATTTATTGACACTGAAACTGATGGAATAATTCTCAAATGTGATACTATTGGCTCGCTTGAAGCAATTGTTGAGATGCTCAGACGATCACAAGTACCGGTAGCAAAAGCTGACATTGGCCCTGTAAATAGAAGAGACATCATGGAAGCAAAAGCGATCAAAGAAAAAAACAGACATCTTGGTGTTATTTTATCATTTAATGTCAAGATGTTGCCTGATGCAAGAGACGAATCAGAAATTAGTCACATCAAAGTATTTGAAGATAAAGTGATCTACAGCTTGATTGACAACTATAATGCATGGGTTGAGGAAGACATTGCAAATGAAGAAGATGCAATGTTTGCAGAACTGACACCGATTTCTAAATTCACATTTATGAAAGGAATGGTTTTTCGAAATAATAATCCAGCTGTGTTTGGAGTTCGCATAGATGTTGGCACTCTGAAACACAAGATTCCGTTTATGAACATGGACGGAAGAAAGATAGGAAACATCCACCAGATTCAACTTGACAAAAAAACAGTATCTTCTGCAAAAGCAGGAGATGAGGTAGCATGTTCTGTAAAAGACGTTACAATTGGCAGACAAATTTTTGAAGAGGATGTATACTATACGTTTCCATCATCACACGAAGCAAAGCAGATACTCAAGAAATTCATGCACAAACTTAACCCTGAAGAGCAAGAAATTTTCAACGATATAGTCAGAATTCAACGTGAAAAAGAACCAATATACGGTTACTAACTTGAATGTTTTTTACAAATCATATGTATTCCAGGTGCACCTACTGCACCCATCATCTTATCTACTATATGTCCTGACTTGAACATGATAAATGTAGGAATCGATTGTACTGCAAATCTCATGGATATGTTTTGATTGTTGTCTACGTTTACTCTTGCAAAATTCACATTTGGATATTTTTTTGAGAGACTCTCAAATACTGGATGCATGGATTTACATGGACCACACCACTCTGCCCAAAAATCTACCAATGTTGGATTTTCAGAAGATGTGATCTGATCAAAGTTTGTTTCATCCAAATCTATAATTCCAGTCTCCGCTTTGGGTTGATATTGTTGTTTAAGCATTTCATTTAATTTTCGCTGCATTATTTTTTCAATTTCTGGATCATCAGACATTATTCTATTTTCTCCCATTCTAAAAAATCTACATTCGAGATTGCTCATCAGCTGACTTTACTGGAATTGACTCAAATCTTCTTGAATTGCATATAGGACATTGATCAATATATTTTGTAAAGCTTACAGAAGTATATGCAACACCACATTCACCACAGATCCTGAGATTCCTGCTTAATTTGCCCATATGTACAATCAAAAAACATTGTGATTAAAACCTAACTTTGAAATCTTACCAGAATCTCCACCAGGGTTTTACTACTGGCTTTGAAACTATTGTACATATGCCGTCAATCAGTTTTGTCCCAGTTCCACAAATTCCAAATTTCCTTCCTTCTTTTACTTCCTCTTTTGGCGCTATCTCCACTGGCGCATCTAATCCCACTGCCTGGTAAATTGAATCATATTGAGGAAAATTGTCATCAAACCACTTTTTATAACTTGGCTCCTTGTTGTATCTGTCAACATAATACTGCGGGTCTTTTGTCTTGTCTACAAACGGCGCTATCTCCACTGGCGCATCTAATCCCACTGCCTGGTAAATTGAATCATATTGAGGAAAATTGTCATCAAACCACTTTTTATAACTTGGCTCCTTGTTGTATCTGTCAACATAATACTGCGGGTCTTTTGTCTTGTCTACAAACGGCGCTATCTCCGCTGGTTCTGTCGTTGGTATAGGTTCAGATTTTACTTCATTCGAAACTTTATTGACTGTAATAGTGATTGTACTTCTATCTGACTGTCCATCTTTTTTTGCAACTACGTCCATGATGTATATTTTTCCACCATCAGACAGTGTTGGAGTCCATGAAAACATTCCGGTGTTTGATATTATTTTGGCGCCTACTGGCGGATTTTTATCTAAACTGAACACCACATCTTTTACCGAACTATCCATTAATTTTACTGTAAAGGAGAGCGTTTTTCCCTCATCTATAGACAATTTACCTATTGGACTAATCTGGATGTTTGTTGATTTTGGTGTTGCAGAGAATTCATTTGATGGGTCACTTATTCCTTCAGCATTAATTGCTGAAATCCTGTATGTGTATTTTGAATTTGTTGTGACATTTTTATGTGAATATGTTTTGTCCGTACTTTTTGTATCTGCAACTAGAGTAGTAAATAAACCGTCATCTTTTTTTGCTTCAATTTTGTATCCCGTAATTGGAGAATTACCATCTTCTATTGGTGGACTCCATGATAAATTGATTTGAGTTGATGATACAATTGTTGCAGTTAGTTTTATTGGTGGTGAAGATCTTGTTACTTGAGCCACAGTTGATGTAATTGGATCAATAATTACATCCACAGAATCTGATCTTGGAGTAGCTGATGCTGAAATTGATTCAGGAGTAGATCCATATCCAATTTTTGCACTAACTACATATGTGTATGTTTTATCAGTTGTTAATCCTGATACAACAAAAGTTGTTGTTTTGTCATTTGTATTGCCAATTATATCATAAACACCTGTAACAACTTCTCGTTTAATCTCATAACCATTAATTGTTTGACCAAAAGTTTCTGATGGTGGCATCCATGAGAGTTTTATTTGATTTGGTGAAATTGCAGTTGCAGTCAATGCAGTAGGTGTTGTAGTGTGTTGTGGTTTTACAGAAACACTTGATGATGCTACACTTGTTCCTTGTGAGTTAATTGAATAAATGCGATAACTATATGTTTCATTAGATTGTAATCCTTGATGAATAAACGATGTTGTTTTGCTTGCAGTGTTTTGGATAACTGTAATATAATTACCTGAACCAATCTTGTATTCTATTTTATACCCTGTAATTGCAGGCACGTTTTGTGTCATTTCTGGTTCTTCCCAAGAAACAATCACTGATGTGGGAGAAACAGGAGATGCCTTTAGATTTTTAGGCGAACTTGGAAGTTGGGATGCTGGCTCTGAATTTAGATTAAATGCTTGTACTCTGTCATTATTTGAGTCTGCAACATATAGCAAGTCATTCACTGAATCAAATGCCAATCCCATTGGTTCGTCAAATTTTCCATTCGCAGTACCAGATGAACCAAATTTTTCCACAAAACACACCCCATTAACTATCTTCTCAGTCCCACTTGGACAAGTTGTGCCATCAATTATTTTGAAAATTTGTACTCTGTCATTATTTGAGTCTGCAACATATAGCAAGTCATTCACTGAATCAAATGCCAATCCCATTGGTTCGTCAAATTTTCCATTCGCAGTACCAGATGAACCAAATTTTTCCACAAAACACACCCCATTAACTATCTTCTCAGTCCCACTTGGACAAGTTGTGCCTGTGCCTAACTCAAAAACTGTTATTCTATCATTGCCAGAATCTGAGACATAGAGCATTTTATTTGAATTGTCAATTATCATGTTTGTTGGATTTTTAAAATTATCATTTCCATTAAACGAATCAAATTTAAATTTGAAACTTCCTGCAGAGTTAAAAACTGAAATTGAATCCTCCTCAATGTCTGAAATAAAAACATCTCTTGTGCCATCTTGAATTACTATTCCTTTGGATGATCCAAGATAATTATCATCTGCACTGTTTGATGAACCGAACTTTGACTGGAATTCTCCACTATCATCAAATATCTGAACTCTCTGATTACCTTCATCTACAACAAAAAAATTTCCTAATGTATCTCTTGCAATGCTGATTGGATTGTTAAACTGACCATCACCATCATTATCTGCCCCATCCGCGTTATCGTTACAATTCTGAATTGATGTCATGTCACAAAACGTACCATATTTAAAATCATAATCCCCATCATCATCAAACACATTAATTCTGTGATTATTACTGTCTACAACATAGATGTTTTTTCCATTTTTATCCAGAATTATGTCTGTAGGATTGTTGAGATTATTATTGCCAGTTCCAGTAGTACCAAATTTTAAAACAAACTCTGGCTCTCCATATACAGTTTGAAGAGATACAATGCAAAGTGCAAATAATAAACTAAAAACTATTTTTTTAATCAATTTCTGCTTATACACTTTATCACAAATCTAATAAATTAGATAATAAATTTCACTATCTATTTAATCAATTGCGATTAACAATAACTAAATTTTATCTAAATTTTGATGTATTTTCTTGCCTTTAAAATTATAATCATTGGCGCGGCTAAATACATTCCAATATTCATCAAAATTACCCCTATTCCATACCCTAGCACCTCGGAATCAGATTCTGCATGTGACATTATGGACAGTGATGACAGCAACGGCGTGATTCCAATCTTCACTAGTTCCTTGAATGCCGGATTCTCCCTTTCCGCATCTGCAATGTAGGGCGAAAATGAATAATAGAACTGGTTGAAACCGGCCATGAATGAAATGCCAGATTCGGTGTGCATCAATTGATTGTCACGGATCTCCCTGAGCAGTTGCACCTGTGACGCCATCTCAGAGCCATATGCTGCAGTTGCAATTAGACAACCTCCTCCATCATCCAGATTGTCTATGATTACACATGTTCCGTCTACAAGATCTGTTCCTTTGCCACATTCTCCAAATTCAGGTTCTTCAATTACTGGCGCATCTAATCCCACTGCCTGGTAAATTGAATCATATTGAGGAAAATTGTCATCAAACCACTTTTTATAACTTGGCTCCTTGTTGTATCTGTCAACATAATACTGCGGGTCTTTTGTATTGTCTACAAACGGCGCTATCTCCACTGGCGCATCTAATCCCACTGCCTGGTAAATTGAATCATATTGAGGAAAATTGTCATCAAACCACTTTTTATAACTTGGCTCCTTGTTGTATCTGTCAACATAATACTGCGGGTCTTTTGTCTTGTCTACAAACGGCGCTATCTCC